>JAAHTG010000999.1_pt1 | contig 21297 bp, 28 predicted proteins | sample 6116081 | NCBI WGS metagenome assembly JAAHTG01 (sample SAMN13939989, study PRJNA603662) | sponge metagenome | isolation source: marine sponge | host: Mycale hentscheli | place: New Zealand | collected 2005 | reverse complement strand
CCTCCAGGAATAATGATCGCTCTGCGGCCCGACGACGTGTCAGACCTCTTAATACATTACCTCCGGCTTTATCCCAACGAAGCAGCTCATCGGCTGCCTTCTCATACTGGGCCCGGTTAAGCTTCATGCGCAGGGTGCTACGTTGTAGTGCACCTGCGCCTACATTATAAGTGAAACTGGTCAGTGCGTCGAACTGATTAGAGGTTAAGGGGACCTTAATTAATCGACGGACCGCCTGCTCTGCATCTCCGACGCCCATCAGTAACAGGTCAGTGGCTTCCTCTTCGGTTACCCGGCTGTGGTCAGCCGTGATGGGTTCACCCTTGGGTGTGTAGGTGGACCCATAACCAATCGTCCACACACCAACCGAATCCTGATAAGGCTCTGCTGAGAACCCCTCAAAGGATTGTATTAGTTGTAAACCCTGTGTCGTTATACGCATGTTATCTTTGAAAGCTCCGCTGACCAAACCAGAAACTGATGACGGCTGCCCATACGGCCTGGAGCTCATCGTTCCATATGAGCCGAAACTCTTCCTGTGTCATGTAATCAAATGACACCAGTCCTGTCAGGACGGCAATCTCAAGGAAGAAACAGTAGGTGATGACCGGGCGTACGGTGGAGCTCATGTTAACCACCCATTGTGAGGCTTTACGGGTGATAGAGGTGTGTGACTTATGAAGGGCTTCAGACTCACGGATGTCCGCGTCTATGTTTATCTCACGGATTCTAAGCTCTCCAATGCGCTCCTGAAGTTGCATCTGCAATTTAAACAGGGCGATCTCATGTCTCAGGTCGCGACGGTCTTCAAAGTAACTTAATATCTTCGGGAGAAAGCTGGCGCCAAAGCCTAATAGGCTACCTAGGAAAGAGAGCATGTTATATACCGATCATAAGAAGGAAATCTATTTTAATTTAATCTATTAACAATTGCAAGGGAGAATACCCTTATTCATATTAATATTATTAATACCAGGGCGCGATCTATAAATATTTTAAAACACCCGCATCAGCTTGTCCTATATGCGACATATTTATGTATATAGGTCGCTTTTAGGACGCGATCGAAATTGACAGATTATGTCAAGTTCTACGTATGCCTGCTCTCTCAACAAAAGGGATATACCTACAGAAAACCTTATAAATCAATAAGTTACGATGCTTTTATCACAACGGATGTAGGGGCCCGAGAGGCATGGGGCCCCTACTATCCCTAAAATGACTACGCATAAACACAAAAAGAAGAAAAAACCCTTATGTATCAAAGGCTTACAAGAGAATTGCATACGTAGATTGCATGCGTAGGAGGCTTAATAGGGCTACGCATGACCTACGCATACCCCCTTGCAGGCATAAATGAATTCACACCTGCAGAGAAAAAAAGAAATATGTATACGTAGTCAATATGATAATCTTTGCTATGTATATTTGTGTCTTATGCGTAGTCCATACGTACCCCTATACCCCCCTTCTACGCATGGTATCTACGCATGGATTTCTCTTGTAACTCCTTGATATATATAAGGATTTTCCTCTAGCTCTCTCTATGCGTAGTGTTTTTAGGGGTAGTAGGGGCCCCACGCGTTTCTGGAGTTAATCTACATTCTAACAAAGTCATCGTAACTCGTTGATATATAAGGATATACAGGAATTTAGGCAAAAAAAGGGGGGTGTGACCCCCCAAAGTACTCAATATGAGTGATTTCCCCTGTTTTTAATGATTATCCTTTTCTCTCAGTCCTTTGAGAAAATCAAGGGCGTGGCTTTTTATCGGGTTTTGGGCGAGGTTCAGTGAATAGGTGTACGCCCGGGTAGCCCCCACTCTTTCCCGCACCACTTCCTCCTGGATCGTCATGTCCGTGAGGATGGCCTGCACATGGCGGACATTACTCCTGACTTCCTTTGCCAAAGCCTTGGTGGTGAGGGGCTCGACGGACAGGCAGGCGCGGATACGATCCCCCACGGAATCCTCTTCCCGGACGCTTGCACCGATCAGGTCCCACCCACTCATGGGGCGTTCCATGCGCGCCATATCGAAATCACCCCCGTCGATTTCACGCGACGTGATGATGAGACGGCCTGACGAGCTGCCAGGGACGCTTTTAAGGAGCCAGATGGTGTCCACTGACCCTGCAATACCCTGAGACCCACTGATGCTGTTAAACTCGTTCTCAGAGGCTGCCTTACGGTTGTGGTGGAGCACGATCACGGCAATGTTACGCAAGCTGACATAGTCCCGTAAGGACTTCAACCCGTCATAATCATTTTCATAGGAGTTTTTCCCCGAGGCATGCTTGTCCTGGTTCTTCACGGCCTGAAGCAAATCAACCACCACCAGTGCGCGGCCATCTAAACCCCCGGGCTGCCCCTGTAACCACTCATCGATCTGATCTTCCAGACCTTCACCGATGCGCGCTGACAGGTGGGTGACAGCGGTGATGTTCGTGGCATCCCTTTCTTCGAATGTCTTGATGTGCTTCGTGAAACGCTCCTGACTGTCTTCCAGCGCCAGGTGCAGTACCGGGCAGCGGGGTGTCTCGAAAGCCCCTAAAAATGGCGTTCCGGACGACACAGCAGCCGTCAGCTGCATGGCGAGCCAACTCTTTCCGGCTTTCGGATCTCCGGCAAGAATACACATCCCTTTTGGCAAGAGTTTATCCACGTAGGGTTGTCGGTAAGGGAACTCCATTTTCTCCAGGTCGGCCAGCAACATGGCATTCCACACGGGTTCCTTAACCTTCTCCTCTTTTTTCACGTCCTGACCCATGGCCGCAGCCAACTGGATCGAGGTTTGTTCCAGCGTGAGTTCAGGGGCGAGTTTACCGGCACTGTCCACCAGGGTGTTCACCTCAGCTTGCAGCAAGGGATGTTTCAGGGTGTTATTCACTGCGGAAACGGCGGCACGAATCGCTTCCACGGGCATACCGCTTCGGCGCAGCGCACTGGCTGCTTTATACAGGGCGTCGTTACGGCTCCCCACTTCCATCTCATTCACTTCAATCGCTCCCCCACTGTCAGGGGTTGCTAACAACTCTGCGACCCATGACGGAAGGAAGGCGGGCTCCTGTGGCTCACTGGCGAGGGTGTACTCCCCTTTTTCCGTGAGGGATCCTTCACCCACCACATAACCTCCTTCACCGCGGGTATCCAGGCCAGGGCCCAGCTTGCTCACACTGTTCTTTATATTGTCTTCATTAATAAAGTAATAATGTTTACCGCCGGAGGGGGTGTTCACGGTGTAGGTTTCCGGTAAGGGGCCATACTCGGCGCACAGATCACTTAAGGACTCAAAGCCGCCGGGGTCCTTATCCACGTCCAGCACCACCAGATATTGCTGGAAGAAGTCATTCCACCCACAGAGCACCCCGATATTCGCATCAATATCGGGGGCCCACAGGTGGGTGACTTCTTCGGGCGCCCGGGCCTGGTTATGTGCTTCCTTGAAGGAAGCTTTGGGGCGTTTATCGCCAGGCCGGCAGGGGAAGATGGTGTATCCCCTGGCGGTGGCTTTTTGCGCACTGTCGCGCAGGTCTTGAATGTTATCCACGGTATTCTCCAGTGAAGTATTTAAGTTGAATGTCGGGGTGATAGGTCAGAACAACGACGGGCACCTGGTGATCATCCTTAGCGATCTGACGTTGGCGGATCTGCTGTGCGAGATCCACCATGCGATCAAGGAGATATCCCCGAACGGTCCGGTAAGAAGCTTTCATACCTCTGTTCTCACCGGCGACGCAATACAGGTCGATGGTGATCTGGTCCCACACGTAGTAGTTGTCTTCCTCTTTCTGTGAGAAGCACGGCAGATAGAGGTCCTCAACAGTGTAGCATTTACCTGCGAAAGGATCGATGCGTGGCACTACGCCGTAGCCGAACACAAACCCGTTAGGGTCGACGGCCCAACGGTTGTGTGGGTCCATATCGTCTCTGACGTCGCCATACAGCCACAAACCAGAGGACCATACCCCATCGTGGGCGTACAGGTGGGTTTTACCTTCAGTAGGCGGAAACAGGGCGTCAGGATTAGTGACTGGGTACTCGTTTAGGGTGTTCATTGTTTTCCCTCATTCATTTTGTATCTGCTGCCGCGGTTAATGTCGGCAGACAGAGGTAGGCCTGGGGCCCATTGGGGTGGTGTATTCATAATACGGACCACCTGTTCAGATGCATCTTCAGGATGCTCGATAACAACTTCGTCGTGCGTGTGCAGGACGACGGCCAAATGTGCTTCATCAAAACGGACTAATACATCCCGCAATAAATCTGCACACATTGCCTGGGTAATGTTCTCACAGAGCACACCGTACCATAATTTATACCGCGGCCAGGTGGTTTCACCGGCTTTAGGCGACCAGTTGGCTTTCAGGGCCGTCAGTTCAATGTGACTATCCTCTGGATCCCAGGGGGTGGGCACACGTTCAAATTTTGGCGCGACGTAGGATAATACACGTCCGCTGGGCAATCGGCAACACAAAGCGCCCAATCCGTTATGAGAATGTGGGGTGTGCCAATAAGCGACTCGACCGGCCTGAAAGACCTGTTTAGGGTTAGTCATGGCACCCCAGGCGGCATCTTTAAGGGAATCCCAAAAAGGTTTAGCCCATTGATTTGCGTCGCGCCATTTCATTTGCACCTCTTTGGCTTCGTCATCACTGATATCCACACCGTAGTTTCGTGCCATGGCCTGGAACGCACCCACACCGCCCCCAAATTGCAGGGCAAGCTCTGCCACTTTACCAATTTGTCGGTCGTCCATCCCCATGGCCGCTGCGGTTCGTTCATACACATCGGGCGCATCGGGATTGGCATCCTGCTCCCTGAAGAGCTGGAGTTTTTTCAAACCGTGGGGCGATTGTGACAACCAGGGACAGCCTCGGCTTTCCACGTTTGACCAATCGGACCAGTGGAGCCGATCCCCCGTGATGGTCGGTCGCATCATTTTGGCGAGCGTATGAATCACTTCAGCGTCCTGCAGATTGGCGAGGGACTGTCGGGAGGCATCAAAATCATCCACCGTATCACGCAACATGTTATGCGGCTGGACGCCGTGGGCACTGAAACGCCCGGTACTGGCCGCCCCTGCAAAAACATAAGAACCATGAACCCGTCCTTTCACTTCACGTTGAATCATTCGGGCGTATTTCGCCGTGCTGGACTTGTTGGCGAGCTCGGCGATTCGGATGACTTCCACCGCCTCTTTACTTAATAATGAGGGGTTGGTTTCGTAGGCCGACATCAGACGTTGACGAACGGTTTTATCCAAAGAGATTTTTCCTTTCGTCGTCATGATCCGCAAGGCGTCTAAAGATACTCTGCGCCTGCCGGCGCCATCCACCCCTTTTAACCATTTTTTAGTTCGTTGATATTGAGTGGGGCGCTCTACCTCACCCTGAGTGACCTTGGCTATTTTTTCTTCCATGACCTTACGCTCGATACCGCCCCATGCCAGGGCTTCCCGGGCAAAGGACACATCAATCCCGATGCCGCGATCATTAATTTTCTCATTAATATGAAATTCATCAATCTCTTGTTTCAGAAAAGGGCGTAGATGTTGCAATATGGAATGTTCAACACGAACATCCTGCTCACAATACCGAATCATCTCACGCAAAAGTTGGGGATCTTCATTAAAAATGGGCGCTTCGGGTGTTCCACCCACTGGGCGGGAGAGTAATCTAATCAACGCATTACCCCGGGCATCTTTCTTTTGTCTTAATACCAACGCTTTCGCGGCATTATCCAATGAACCGGGAAGCCCGTTGGTGCGGGCCAGCGCGGCACTGCATATCCAATCGCTCACGAAGGTGGTGGGCCATTCATAATGTTTGGTGGCCACGTTATTCCAGATTAATCGATCGAACTGACTGTTCCAGGCCGTGTATTGCGCCGGGCCATGGGCCCAGGGCGGAGCGGCAGGAGGCTGTCCGATGAGGGTGGCGACCCATTTTGGCCACCAGGTGTGTATTTCTTTATTGAGAAGGTAGCTGCAGCACAGGATATCGGTAGTGGGGTCTGCCGCGTAGCGGTAAGCACCGCTGGGGGAGATATCGCACCCGGAACGGGTTTCGAAATCAATACTGATTTGATTCATGTTTGTCTCCTGCGAGGGTTTAATTACCGCCGCGATGAGGGTTTAAAAAAGGGGGACATCCTTGTCCGTAATTACAACAGAGGGTTTTATTGGTTTAAGGTAGTGAAATTATTAATTTTAAACACCGGTACGTAAGTTCTTCGTTTGTGTTTACGGTGCATGTAGTGACTGGCGGTCAGATTAACCACGGCGACAATCAGGCTCGCGTCGGCAACACCCTGTCCAGCAATACTTTGTGCAAGGTTGTTGAGTGCATCAACACCCCCTTTAGTGCTAGTTTTGTAGGTCAGTTGCAGATTGGTCTCTTCACCGGACACACATTTTATATCCACTGCAATCTGTGGAGATACCCTGTGTTGGGAAGAGTCGTCTGGGTTAGGGAACTGCATCTTCAGGTCCTCAACGGTGTAAGGTACACCTGCGGGAACCATCAATTCAGCACCGGCTTCCCCGTTGTACCATTCCATCAAGCCAAATTTAAAGCTGTATGGATTAACGGCCCAAAGGCTTTTCTCGCAGATTTCAACCCGGTCCGCACCGTACATCCAGATACCGTCGCGAAAAGAAAGATAATCATTTCGGCTGCCGGCATCGAAAGCTTCAGCGGAGCGCATTAGCGCCTGTGGATCAAAAGGAGTGTCTGCGCGAAAAGTCGCGAGCGCCATGGGTTCTGGGGTTTTAATCAAATTTGCCATTTTAGTTTTCCTGTTTAGTTGAGTTTAATAGCGGGGGCCATGAGACCGGCTTCGGTTAATTTATTAATGAGGTCTTCAAAGGCGACGAACATAAGATCCAATTTATCGGCATCAGTAAAGTGCTCAAAGACTGGGTTGTTCGACGGGATAGACACAGCGGGCATTAAAGGAGTTGTAGTAGTATTTGACATTTTAGTTTTCCTGTTTAGTAGGTTGATTTAAGTTGATTTTTTATTCAGAATCTTCTTCAGATTCTTCTTCTTCGGAGTCTCCTTCAGAGTCTCCTTCAGTGGGTTCAGGTGCGGGAGCCATAAGGCCGGCTTCGGTTAAATTAGTAAAGAGTGTCAAAAGGGCATCTCGAAGGAGATAAATTTGAGCCCTTTCACCAACTTGATTAAAGACCGATTGCCCCAACGGGGTGGGTATATAAGGGAGTAAAGGAGTCCCTACAGTACATTTGCCGGTTACCTCCAGGTCGCCGTCAACGACCAGATCGCTCTCGACGGTCAGGTCGCCCTCCAGGGTAGTATCCCCTTTCAGATTAAGGTCACGCCCGTTTATCGAATCCGCATATAGGAATTCCGCCCACAGTTGCCCCTGGGCAGGATAAAACTCCGTGAAACCAGCAGGGTGCCCACATTTAGTGCCGCCGACATACAGTGTAGTGATGGCGGCCTCTTCAGGGACATTTAAACGTGTGGCCGAGGCATCTTTAGTGACGGTTAAATTTTCTACCCTAATATCTTCGGTAGTTTCAAAGGTCATATTTTTTATCTCTAGTAGTTAAATGGAAAAGTGATAATATCGTCTTTTAAAAGTAAAAGCAAGGGGGTTTCATCCTTTTTCGGCCTTCTCGCGTCGTTTCTTCAACCGTTCGAGTCGTTTTATTGATAGGGTGTGGACGGGAGGTTCCGGGGTATGGATGAACGCTCCTGGATCGGCCAATCGTTTGGCTTTTAGTTCCAGCGCCTCACAATCCTGGATCTCCTGACCCAACTGAGCCAGGGAATCCGTGATGCCGACAGGAGTATATTTTTGTTTAATTTTATGGGGGCGGGCGACTTTCAGACAGGAGCCTTTCTTTCGCCTGACCATGGGGAGTGCGAAGGGTTTTTTCCTTCGCTGCCTGATCCGTGTTCTGAGAGGGCAATGGCCCATTAGTGGTGCCCTCCAAAAACAATGGCGGAGAAGATGGCATGGAGCAGCCAGAAAACGCCTCTCCAGAAGTAATAGACACCCACGATCAGAAAGGCGATCTTAAGGGTCCACACCGTGAATACCTTAACGCGTATTATGGTTAGGGTGATGAGCCACCACAGATGGGTGAGTATAGTACCTTCGGTTTTCATTTTAGTTTTCATTTTAGTTTTCCTGTTTAGTTTAAGTGTTTAGAAAGGCCATTATATCATCTTTTAAAAGAAAAAGTTCATACAATGGAAATAATGTTGGGAACAATCATCAAAATAATTGATGATTACGTCAATAAAGGCGGAGAAACCGATGAAGAGAATCACCGCCGTAAAAGCGGTGCCGGTAATCACTACCGAAAGGGTGACACAGACGATAATCGCCGCCGCGAGGTAGACGAGAGGATTGGTTTTCATTGTAATACTCCAAAAGCGTTGACAAGTAACTCCACCAGGGAGGAGACGATGATGAAAAGCATCACGGTCACAAGGCCTCCGAAGACCACCACCACTGCAAGGGAGATGAGGATGGCAATCGCCGAGAGGAAAGTAAGGAAAGGGGTTAGGTTCATTTTAAGATTCCTTGGTTAATATGTTTGAAAGGTTAGTTGACGCACTTGAGGTAACGTCATCGACTGAGGGGCGGGGATCATTGTCACTCACAATGGTGGTGCCGCCAGGGGTTTTTTTCACTAATGCTTCTTTTATGACGCCTTTGCCCAGCAGGGTTTCCATTTGAGAGACCGAGATGAGCTTCAGTTTCGTGTTGTAATCCACGGACTTCAATCCCCGGCGCCGTGCCCAGTTACGGGCCTGATCTTCATCTATCCATGATCGGGACTCCCGGTGAATCACGCGTTTAAGCCCTTTGATGGGCGCACCGGTGGAAAAGCGTCCATTAACGTATTTTTTAATCGCTTCACACCAACCCGTGAGGGCGATGGCCTCCATATAATGTTTACGGATGGTGTCGTCGGCTTCGAGCGCTAATGTGGTGTTACTTTGTATGGACGGGGTAACCACTTTAGCCTGTCCCTTTTTAGGGCCGGACTTAAAGAAGGTTTCTTTTACCGGCACTTTTTTTAGGGAGGCGATCGCTTCCGATCCCCTTTGCGACCATGCGGTACATACCGGCTTCGCAGGACAGAACTGGCACCATTTTCCACAGGTTAGGGTGCGATCCCCCCGATCTTTCAATTTCTTTGCAAAAATCAGATCTGCATGGAAGTGACACAACTCTTCATAGGAATATTGCGCGTGGCTGGCAATGTCTGACATGGCCTCTTCCGCTTTTCGTGTCCGATATTCCCGGGCAGGCTGAACAATGTACGCATCCAACTTCCTGATCCCGTTACCAATAGTAAGGTCGTAGAACCATTCACTTTGCATCGCCGCGGCCAGATAAAATCGTAACTGACTGTTGTCTTCGGCGGATACCATAATATTTTCACCGAATTTCCAGTCCACAACGCCGGCAGTGTCTCCTTTAATATAAAGCACGTCGGCGGTACCAAAAGCGCCCGCAAGCGCCCCTTTAAATTCTACTTTTTCCTCCAGCCAGTACTGGTCCGGCTTAAGCACCTGCTCAAACCAGTCGAATGCGGGTTTTATGGTCATTAATACCAGATCTTCGGTAAGCTCGACTTTAACGGTATTACCATTAGCGTCCAACTCATCCAGTTCCACCACGTCGCCGATCAGATCGCGCGGCTGTATGAGGGCATCCGGTTTTAATAACTCCTCCATAACATAGTGTAGTGCAGAACCCCGAAGCGCGGCCGGGGACGTCCCACTGTTGGGAACGGAGCGACCCAGCGCCGCGGCCCCTATACAATTAATGAATCGTTCCGCGCTGCTACCTCCTACGAGGGATGAATGATTTGACATTTTTTATTTTTCCTCTTGCATTTGTTAAAAGACTGGGGTATTATTACTTTATTCTTTTAAAAAGACAAGTACTAATTTATGAATACTATCAGAGATCGCGAAATTTTCTTAAGAGATTTCCACCGTCCGGACGCCGAAGGGCGACCCTTAGCAGATAGAACCTTACGTTTTATCGAACTGAACCAATTATCCCAATTGATTGACCTGGAGCAGGCAACCCGGAAATCTCCGAGTGTGTTGCGCCGATTACACAGTCGATTAAGTCGATTACGAACACAGCGGGAGAGGGAGGCCCTTATGAGAGGGGATGCCTGCTGGTGGGTTAACCATAAGGAAAATTTATAATTAAACAACAGAGGTGATTAAAATGCGTTTATTCAATAAAAAAACCGCCCGATCATTGGTAATGGCAGGTATACTGTCCTCCGGCGTGACGTTAGCGGAGGAAGGCATCGACGCCTTTTCTCCCCAGATTGCGGCGGCCCTCGGACCGGCGCTATATTGTACCAATGGTGCCACACCAGGCACCCGGACCTCAATAAAATTCTGTGATATTATGATATTGGCTTCTGCCGCCTGTAATGAGGACGTCAAGGCGCAGCTGATACCAAATATACCGGAACAGAAACGGTCCCTCTTTCTTACTCAGGTAGAGGCCGCACAGAACTATTACACTAATCACACTCCTGGCAATTTGGCAACTTGCCTCACCACCATTGTGCACGGGTTTATAAACGCTCAAGTGTATGAAGCCAACCAAACTATCTAAAGGTGAAATCATGAAATACCGTCGAGAAATGTACTACCCTAACCCGTTAGAGACCGGGATCCTTGACGCAAGGCAGTACCAGAAATGGCTTCGTGATCAGGGCGCACCGTATAAAGTCATTGAAAAATTCACTACTACGGCCCTGGAAGCACTCGAAAAGCGGGTGGCGGAGTATAAAGACCTGCTTGCCCGCCTTGAAAAAGACCAATATATTTAAACAGGCGATTTATGGTAAACAGAAACGTCGAACGTAATAAAAACATGCAAGGGATTGCAAAGAGGAACGCCGAGCGAAAAAAGGAATTCAATGAACGCGGAGCAAAACGCACTTATCAACCCATAACCAATCAGGATAATTCCATGAAACTTAAAGAAAATATTTCTACCCGCCTTACTAAAAGCATTAAAAAAGTCCACAACTACATATTTGACGACATTAACCGTTTTCAACATTTCGTGGTGGGGGCCGTTCTCGTGCTCGGCTTAATCGGCTTTGTACTAAATTATTAATCGGAGCCTTCCGTCATGATAAGAGAAGCCTCCCTTGAAAGATGGTTGAGAAAAGTAGTGGCCGAACGAAAAGGCCGCTGCATAAAACTACTTCAAAACAATGGGATCCCCGATCGTCTGGTCCTCTTACCGGGAGGAAAAGTGGTTTTTGTTGAGTTAAAAACCCCCCTTAATGATCTCCAGCCCCTCCAGACATGGTGGATGCAGAAGATCATGGACCTCGGTTTCGAGGCCACTTGCGTTAATAGTAAAGAGTCTATTATTAAATTATTGAACCGACTTGAAAGAGAAAACTGATATGAAATACGCAGACCAGTTTTTAGATGAGGTACGCACCGTCCTAAAAGATCGCGGTACCGCTTACGACCTTCCACAGAACACCATGGAGAGTGTTGCCGCGCGCTGGTCGTTGACATTAGGTATTACCATCACCGCGGAACAGGCTACACTTTGCATGATTGATTTGAAGCTGGCGCGTTTAAGTCGCTTCCCTCAACATGAAGACAGCGCTCGGGATGTGGTGGGTTATGCAGCCATATTAAATGAAATTGTTAAAGAGCCCTGACATGATCCCCCCAATGACAGCCGACCAGACGCGCGCCGTGGACTTCGCCCTTGCCCGGACGGGTTGTAATTTATTCGCCCGTCCAGGTAAAGGGAAGACACGAATCGCACTGGAGTGCATCAAACGGCGCGGTGGAAAAACCCTCATCGTCGCGCCGTTATTCCCTGCCGTCACGACCTGGCCTGAAGAGAATAAGAAATGGGGATATAATTTTGATATGCGCATTCTGCGAGGTAAGGAAAAGAAAATGGGTTCTGAAGCCGTGAGTGTTATTAATTATGATGCCACTCCCTGGTTAATGACCCAGGACCTGTCCGTTTATGACAATGTCATCTTTGATGAAATTCACAGCCTGAAAAACCCCGGCAGTAAACGTTTCCGTAAATGGCGAAACCCCTCAAAGAAGTTTGCTTTTCGTCTAGGCTTGACAGGCACCCCCATGGGAAATAATCTAAAAGATCTATGGGGTGAGATGTTCATGGTTGACTCCGGGGAGACCCTGGGTCCCACTCTGCACGGGCCGGTGGGGTTTATGTCGCGGTTTTTTACTCGACACCCTTACATTGATTATGTTTGGGATCCGCGGCCAGGTGCTTATGAACAGGTGATGAAACTCATTAAACCCCGCGCACTATCGTTGGATTATTATGAGAATGAGATGCCTGAACTGATCCATAATGTCGTGCCCATCACACTACCCCCTCAAGCCCGAAAATGCTACAACGAAATGCAAAATGTGTCCCGCGTCATGGACACGGACGTGACCGCCATGAATGCCGGCGTGAGAAGCATGAAACTACGCCAAATGGCAGCCGGAGCGGTTTATGATGACAATGGTGACGTCGTGAAGATTCACAATGCGAAACAACGGGCTTTGAAAAGCCTGATTGATGAATTGCAAGGGGATCCGATTATTATATTCACCCAATTTGGCCATGACATTACCGCCATTCATGACGTGGTAGGAGATAAAGCACCGGTAATTGATGGAAAAACCAGCACAGATGCGTTGATCAGTATTGCAAAGGAGTGGAATAAAGGTAATATACCGGTATTAATCGCTCACCCTCGCCGCGCAGGAGTGGGAGGTAATATGCAAGCGGGAGGGCGTAATATCTGTTTCTATACCTTGCCGTGGTCTCTGAGCGACATTGAACAGGCCATTGGCCGCGTGTGGCGACAAGGGCAAAAACGGGATCAGTGCATTATCACTTATTTATCGTGCGTTGACACGAAAGATGAAACGGTGACTGACGCTGCCGCGAAGAAGAAGCAGCACCAAAATCAATTATTTAACCATTTATCAATAACATGAAAACCTTATTTAACCGAATCGCTTTTTTGAAGGAGCAAACCCGTGCGCACGTTTACGCTCGCCGGGTGATTAAACTAGACATTGCCAGACAACAGAAAGAATCGCGCCGCCTGCTCGGTGCCATTATGGATGAGCTTACCGAGCGTCCCGGGCCCGTAAAATGTGCCGGGCCGCTTTCGTTAACCGCCGTGAAAGAGCACGGCCGTGCGCTAGATAGACTGAGTGATCAATATAAAGCGTCTATTTTTATCTATCAACAGTCTTTGAAGGATCTGGCCTATATCGTCAACCAGGAGAGGGCAGCCAGACAGGAAGAAGCGAATGCAAAACCCATTAATTAACTTTTTGCGGCCATTTCACACGCCGAATCCAGACGGTAATATCTCCCCGTAGCTCTAAAATGCTCCTCCTGCAGAAGATCCAGACTGCGGCGGAGCGTTTTTCTATCCTCCCGCTTATCCACATTACATAACACCCTTTGTTGAGCACGGATCTCTGCGGCCAGAGTAATCCCCCATATATTAGAGAGCATCTCTGCATTCCCGACGGACCGTTCTGAAACCAGTTGTATGTCGTGGGACATTTCTGCCCGCAGGTTTTCAAGGTCGATAAACAGGGCGTGATTTAAATAACTCCAGCTCGTATACCAAACCAGTGCCAACACCACAATCAGGGTGTAGGGTTGTGTTTTATGCAACTCTTTAATTAAGTTATCGGCGGGTATTCTCATTGTAATTTAACCTATTCGTGTGATTTGTGCGTAGCTCCCCTCATATAAGATGGAGCTTTGGGTGTCATTATTGACGCGCCCCCACTGAAAATCCATGTTACCCCCTTGTGACGCCGCTTTAAAAGACCCTTCAAGCATTACCTCAAAAGAGAACGGCACATTTGCTATCACCATCTCGAAGCCCCCTGTAAAATCGGTCCGGTAAATACCGGGGGGGATAGTGGGAACCGCTAGCGGGGATACGTTCACAATCCGGATACCACGAAGGCTTTGGGGAGCGTGGGTAAAATTAAAACGCCCTTTAAACCCGGTAGATCCCCCACTGAGACCGGCTAGAAATAATTTAAACGTATATCGTCGGCCGCCAACCAGTGTTATCCCTTTTAGGTGAGTATCTGTCACGTAGGCGTTTGATGTTCGGGACTCGTCGAGGGATTTTACTTTATTCTGAACCGTGGAGAAGTTCCTCAGGCGTGTCGCCAATGTCGCAGGCGTAACAATTCTAGTCGTATCCGTACCCGTATTAACTTCATCCTGTGTGGCGAGTTCAGCCAGTCCGGTTTGGGAGTCAGAGGCGGTCCGTGCATCCAGTGAGGTGTTCAGTGAGGCGGTCAAGGATGTCCCTAATGTCGCAGGGGTAACAAACTTAGTCGCATCCGTACCTGTATTAACTTCATCCTGTGTGGCGATTGCCGCGAGTCCGGCTAGCGTCTCGGAGGCACTGATGCCGGGCAATAGGCGCAATTCTCCAGCCGTTGGGGTTATCCCAAACACCCGGAAGTTGGTTCCGTCATGGATAATAAGGTGCATCCCCCCGTTTATAATCTGTCCCGCAGCAAGCTCTGCGCCGAGCGGATTTCGTAACGAGATGGGCGCCTGGCTATTAACGGATAAGGTGGCCGGTCCGGTATTGGTGTGGTTCGCTTGAAGAATGTAGTGCCGCCCGCTGGCTTGGGCCCCTGTTAACGTTAATGACACCGCGTACGCGTTGTCGGCTCCGGTCGTGGCGACGCCACCCAGGGTTTCGACGTATCGAGCCAACACGGCCATCACTTCGCGGGCCGCATCGTTCACCTGACTGTAATTCATCCCTTCAGGGAAGCCATCAGGGGGCGGGGAGTTGTTGTTGGCGGCGCTCGTGTCGTAATCGTAAATTTCAGCCATTTTTAATTCGCTCCAATTAGGTTGGCGGTAACGCCGTAAAAAGTAAATGTAAAAGCACTGGCCGAGACCGATACGGCGATCGTCTCTCCAGGGGCGAGGGTGACCCCGCTACCAATAGCCGCTATGCTGTCTATAAAAGCCCCTTGGGCCACCACACCATAGTTCCGGAGGAGAGCGGACGAATCAGGATAGGTGGTGTCTTCCGCGTCCCCCTGGTAAATCGAAAAAGTATGATCACTCGCGGAACCGTTGGTCACCATGATTCGGGTAATCTCTGTGTAATAGTCCGCAGTAAACACCTTGGTGATGGTGTTTAAGGTGGTGGGGTTGACGTGAAAGAGCCGGGAGGCACTAGCGTACATGATTTATCCTCCTGTCCTGACCAGCAGCCCATAAGGGCTTTTAGCTGGGGTCGCCGGATTCTGTGGGAGCGGCGGTTCCGCCAGAAATCCCGGTGTGGCGGCAACCGGTAACCCGGCGGCGCCACCAAAATTTAACAGGCCTTCCGTGCCATCCGCGGCGTGGCGCATACCCCTACCCAATACACCCGGTACGTCGGCACCCTGGGAAAGTCCCCGTGCCGAAAGGTATCTTCCTCCTGTTGCGACCGCATCGGATAAACCACCCGTACCAAGCGAACCTAAGGTTCGTAACAGGCTTTGACGAGTGGCCGTCCCGGAGTTGGCGGTGGTGCCAGGTAGAACGGCGGCGCCTGCATTAATCAGTTCGCGCCATTCTTTACTACTGGGTTTGTTTTTCGCACTGCGGTTTAAGGCGGCGAGAGGCAATGTGCCTTGAGCCACCCCGGCAGCGCCGGAGCGTCTCCACACATCCTGTAATTGTTTATAATGAGCATACTGTGCGTTCAGCGTTTTATTATCACCGCCGACAGAGGCAGTAAATGCATCGTCCAGACCCCGTTGTAAATCCTTGAACAGGTCTGATAAAGGGGCGTTATTCAATTGATTCTGTCGTGCGCGCCGGCCCATTAAGGATCTCAACTTCTGGTAACGTTCTCCTGAGATGGCGCCTTTTGTGGCATCGCCCAGGAAATCATCCACCAGGGTTCGTATTTCGCGCCGTTGTTGTGCAGTCACGAATTCACTGTGTTTTGCTTCGGTGGCGGCGAGGGTATCCACAAAGTCGTCTCCCAGGGTGACGGTTTTGTCACCCAGCAGTTGTTTATATTTCGAGGAGAGTTGACCACTTAATTCATCCAATACATCTTCCGTAATCACACCTGCCGCCTTTAATTTATCATCAGCACCTGCCATCGACAGCAGCTTTCGTTGAAACTGTTGCTGTTGGTCTTCAAACACCCGGTTCAATGCACCACCCCCGGTGGTATTTTGTAGGGTACTTTCATAGGCTTTCGTCATCTCACTACCACTTCGCTGCCCGGTTGTCAAGGGCACGTCGGCATCTCTAAGAAGTTTTACATCTTTTGCATAATTGTCCGTGAGGTTTTTGGTGGCTTCAGCACCGGCTAATAACCCATTATCCGGTTTAGTTAATTTATCACTTCCACCACGAAGTTTTTTGGCGATACCGTGTCCGAGCGCAGGTAAGGCGATACCGGTGGCACCTCCCAATCCTGCGGAGGTCGCGCTGTCTTTCAACACGCCCCCTACATCCCCTTCCAGTAAATCAGCATCACTTTCACCAGCACCGTAAATACCTCCTAAACCTGCACCTGTGGCCGCAGCCCGGTCCAGTTTCGGTTTTAGTAATTGTCCTGCTTTCAATGCACCGGTTCGTGCCGCACCCACTCCACCGGTTAGTAACCCACCCGCCAATTCACTGGCGAGCGCGGTTCCGGGGTTGCGGGATCGAAAGGCGTCAAGATCGCCACGAGCATCATCCCGGGCGGATCGGTAATTATCTCCAAAGGATTGATCATTACCTCCACCAAACAGTCCTTTAACACTGTTTAAGGATGCGCTACCCACTCCAGCGATTTCATCACTGAAACCCAAAGTGGCTCCCTGAGCGAGGGGATCCAGAAAAGACCCTCTCTGTGGCTCCGGTGCGGATGACGGAGCTGCTGCGGGTGTGGGTATAGCGAGGCTACTCGCGATTTCCTCCACGGCGCTTTGCTGTTCTTCCGGAGACATTGATAGAAATGAATCATCAACCTTAACCTTTCTTCCACCTATGTTTAGTGTCGCCATCTTATTACTCGACTATTTCCCACGGCAACCCGGCACGGGTTGAGCCTCTCATTTTACCGGCCGGATGTCTTTGGGTGTTATATTGACCCCCTTGAGCAAGGCGCTCCAGTTTTTGGCGCCGGGGGAGCAGTTCCTCCTGGAACCATCGTCTCCAGGTTGCGGGGGATGAGGATCGGCCAGGCACACTGTCCTTAAAGAACTGGAGTTCTTTCTCGGAGATAGCACCTTTCCATTTATCAGCGATGTCCAGTACCAGGCGGTTCGCCAGACGCTCAATCTGAGCACCTAACACCCCTTCTTCGGTACCCATCCCTTCCCCGATTCGACCGGTGATGGCGTCCAAAGGACCCACCGCTGCACCGAAATGGGGGTTATCCATAGTGGCTTCAATTTCGGCAATCAGGCTGTCCGTATCCTCTAGCCCCTTCTGGGCCGCAGAGATCTCACTTCCCTGGGCGCTACCTTGCGCCGCTGCCTGTTTAATGTCCCGGACGTTTCGAATGGTTTCTTCCCGACCGCCCTGAATGGGGGTGACTTCGCCGGTTACCCGGTCGATGTTATATTTCACACCACCCACATCCACCTGTCGGGTAGGTTCATACCGTTCCAACGTTCCTGGATCGCCGCTTTGGACAAATTCCGCCCAGGCGTCTGTTGTGTAGTCCCGGGGGTTATAGGTACCGTGACGTGGGGCGTTCTGCCCCCGCTGCCAACGGGCTTCTTCCGCCTCGGCCTGTTGTTTAAATCGTTCGTTACTGTTTATTTGGGCCAACGCCGCCGATTGCTGCTGTGGCGTACCGTATTGTAAAAACGCTTCCTGAGGGTTGATGCCAGGAGTAGCACCGGGTACCAGGAGTGAATCCAGGGTTTGTTTTCTGTTCATTTCATACGCTCGCGCTTCTTCGGCACGGGCTCTTTCCTGTTGCTGGTAGGCCCATTCTTCTTCCGCACGGGCGCGTTGACGCTGCTCATGCTCCTTTGCCTGAGCCCGGTCTTTAAATTGACTGGCGCGCTGAAGACCGGTCAATGCCCCTGTATAAGGGTTAGCCAAAGGACCGCCGGGTGCGCTATTGGATTCCAGTAATCCCAGACCCACCTGAAAGACAGGGTTGGATAACAACCCGCCTAATCCACCCTGTTGGGTGTAGTGGTCTTTAATACCGCTAAAAATTCCTGCCATTTTATTTACCTCCTAATAATCCGCCGACACCGCCAAGGACCGCCCCTACTGGGCCTCCTGCGGCATAACCTGCCAATCCGCCACCGATCGCGCCCGTCAAGGGGTTACCCTGTCTTGTAGGGGCCGTTCCTGAGGTGGTGCCCCCATGACCACGTGCCGCTGCGATGTAATCCCGCAAGGCCTGTTGTTTCCTCGCCTGTTCCTGATTAAATTGAGCTCGCCGTGCGTCCAGTCCCTGCTGGGATCGTTGGTCGTAATGCGCACCCACTCCTTTAAGTTGTTCAAGGTCCATGTAATCCTGATTCGCCAGCGAATTAGCCAGGCCGCCAAATACATTTTGTTGACCTAACTGTTGTCCATAAACCCCTGCGTCAATTCCGGCAGCGGCTAACTGGTTCCCTTGCAGCTGGTTAAACACGTTCGCACCCAACGACTGTTGTGACTGGGTTAAGTTCCCTAACTGGTAAGCGGCATTCAATTGTCTATCCCGCTCCCGTTGGTAATTACCGCCGTAGATATCATTCGATAGCCCTGCCAGAGAATCACTCACCTGACCGGCGGCATTCTGCAGCACGTTTCCCTGAGCATCACTACCCACACGTCCTGCTTTACTAAATTGCGCAGCAATCCCGGGTGAAATGTCCCGGTTAAACGTGTCGGTCACCTGTTGCGCAGCCCGGCCGTATTGTTGATCCAGATACGGATTCCCCTGGAGATAATCTCCCTGAGCGGTCTGCTGTAGTGCATTTTGGGTCGCTTCCGGAAGTGCGGAAAACTGTTGTTGAATCTCTTCCCAACTGGGGCCGCCCGCTAGATAGCTCGATGCTCCCCCAAACGTTGGACGTTGGTTAAGGACATGGGTCGCCAGCCCCTGCGCGCCCTCGGTGACGGGAGAACCGTCCCGGCCGCGCTGTGCAATGGCGTCCAATGCTTCTTTCGTGTATTGACTCATGGAGCCGATAAATGGCCCTCCCCATCGAGCCGGTCCGGAATCAACCTGCGCTTTGGCGGCGGTCAAACCATCGAGAATATGCCCTTGCGCGGGTGCCCATGGCTCTGACGTTTGTGTCTGTGTTTGCGGCTGCCCGCCACCCTTACTACCCATTATATTGTTAACCTCATCACTGAAAAAGCGTTATCAAACCCGAGACGTTTTGTGGGCTTTCGCCAACCGTCCCGACCATAAAATTCCATATATTTACATTCTTTATATGCGGCGAACGTTTTCAATACGTCCTTTAATTCCGCTAACCAATCTTCCATCCCTTCCCCGGAGACATACACCACCGTCAGGTTTTTATGCATGGGGAACACGTTGATTTCCGTGATCGCGATGGCGTCCCAGTCATTAATCTTCCACAACTGTTGTTGTGTCATTTGTAATTTGGTCATGACATCATAAAGGTCATTCCCACTGTCAATCTTTTCTAGCACCTTCTTCAGGTGGGGCTCAACCTGCGGCCAGACTGCGGCGATATCATGTGATCGCACCGGAGTCACTGTGGCCATTATCGTCTCCCTCGTCGCGCCGGTTGGACTTCAACACCGTGCGCGTAGGCAAAATCGCCGTCGATACATAATCGATAGCGGGTATACCGCGCGTGGGTGCGCACGTCACAAATACCAATCTGGTTAACTTCGTAAGGCAGGCCCGCCACCGGGTTGTCGATGAGACGATCCCGGGTAACCGGGGTGAGTGTCACTATCCCTTGTGCAGACTCCACTAATGGGCGTGCACCATCCACATAGGCGTGGGAGTCTTCAAAACTTAATTCTTTCGTGTCTATCTCCGCTATCAGAGGGGTCCCACTAAAAAGGGCACCACGGTGCGAGGTATCAAAGGCCATCAGGAAAATCTGACCCCCTTTGAATGCATTACTGTCCACACCGATCGCATTCATGGCGTCAATGCTCGCTTTCCTGACGGGACTCGCCGCGAGATCTTCCGGCGTTTGTAAAACGGTATCCAATCCTTCAAGAGAAACCCGCACGGAGGCAAACTCTACCAGGCTTTCAATGTCTACCTCGGCAAATGACCATCGGTTCGCTTGCCAGTTATAAATAATCAGTCGGTCAAAATTGGGGCCGGAAGCGGTTTTAAAGGCCCATATTACCAATGAATTTTCATAATCCAGCGCGCCCACCATGTCAATAATGTCGGACGCTGACGCGTTTTCCTTGAACCAGCGGTTGACTCGATTCGCCCCAATGGGCACGGAATCCTCTCCTCCATACAGGTTAAGGGCATAGAAACCATCGTTGGCGTAGTAGAACGCCATGGCGCCTGTCCAGACCACGGATCCACTGGCAACGGCTCCCCGTCCACGTTCGATTTCATCGAAACGAAACAGCACGGGTGGGCCGACGTAGGTCATTCGCGTGATTGTACGCTCCTGAAAAATAATTCCCACTTCACCGCCGATAATTCGTTGCACCATGCCCCCCTGGCCTCTTAATTCCTGACTACCGGCCTGGGTACGTAAACTACTGCCCCATGCCTCGCTGTTATTAATACCCGACCATTGTACGTTACCTGGGCGGGATCCTGCGGACGTGGTTAAATTACCTAATACCAGGAAATCCCTGACAATGGCGACGTGGTCAGCGGTTGGGGGGTTCCCGGGCAGGTCTTGAAATTTGACGGCACTGGTGGATCCTAAATCATAATATTGAGGCTTCTTGGATCGGTCGCAGGCGATAACGCGATTACCAAATTGTTCAAAAGACCAGTTTTTAACGCTGTAGTCGGCCGCGGGCGTCAGGTCGGTCCAGGAGTTACTTTTAATTCGATACAGTTTTTTATTCGTCCCTGCAAAGAATGACACGGTTCCTTCCTGATCCCTCGCCCAAAAACCTCCCATGGCCCTGCCATCCAGTGGCGCCGTAAAGGCGGCCGGTGAGGGTAACGGGCGGTAACTGGTCAGGTCGGGAATGCAATTTTTTGCGAGCGGAGCCCCTGGATTCTCCAGTGCAGGTAAATCAGGTAGCCATTCTCCCAGTGGTATTCTCATTTAGTAAGCCACTCCAGGTGTT
>JAAHTG010000657.1_pt1 | contig 21341 bp, 37 predicted proteins | sample 6116081 | NCBI WGS metagenome assembly JAAHTG01 (sample SAMN13939989, study PRJNA603662) | sponge metagenome | isolation source: marine sponge | host: Mycale hentscheli | place: New Zealand | collected 2005 | reverse complement strand
CCCCCCCCTGGCCGCCCCCAGCCGGGCGGAGCGGGTTCGAATTCCGTTCTGGCGGTCAAACGCTATTAACAGAGCGTGATGGTGTTGACAATGAAGGGCGTTGTTTCTTGCTTAATCCTCGTGACCACAAAACATTCGCTGGTGATTTGTCTGGACGTCAAACTTTAGGATCTAAAGCTGACCGTTCTGATAATGCATACGCAACTGGTAACGTTGGTGAGTATGTAGCATCGTTTGATATTTACGAAGGTTCATTCTTAACAAACATCACTGGCGGCGCATCTCCAGACACTACAATAACAGCCGATGTTTCACTAAAGCCTGAAGCTGGTCTGGTTGACCCTGTAACTAACACTGTAACCAACACGGATTATCGCCGAGGCTCTTTGCCTGTTTTAGATTCTTCTGGTTACAATGTGGGTGATTACATTGCATTTGACGGAGTTCAAGCGATTGGACTTGCATCTAAAGCAAATTCAAATCAAAACATGACGTTTAAGATTGTTGCAACCCCTGACGCAAACACAATTGAAGTATTTCCGAAACCTATTGCAGAAGACGATCCAGGTTTAACAGCGCTAGAAAAGGCCTATGCAAACATCAACACACAGATTAAAACTGGTGCAGTTGTTAGCCGTGTTAACATTGACGCTAGTGAAAAAGCCAATATCTTTTGGGCTAAAGACTCTATCAAAATGATAGGCGGTGAGGTTCCTTGGGAATTAATGTCTCAGTATGATGGCAATCAAGTCTTATCTGAGCAGATTGCACCGGGCGTAACTGCTTACATGGTATATGATGGAAACATTGCTTCGGCAACATTCCGCTATCGTATATTTGTTTGGTACGGGTTATCTAACTTTAACCCTATGGCAAACGGTGTAGCGGTTACATACACTACTTAATCTAAATGTGTTATTATTAAGGCTACTACGGTAGCCTTTTTATTTTGAGGAACGGTTATATGAAATGCTGGATAACAATGTACAGGGAAGGAAGCAGTAAGATAGTTAGAGGTGTGGACTGTGATGTCGTAAGGGTTGAGCTTGGAAAGTCACACGAATACCTTGCGCAGGAGTGGAAAATGTCATTAAATGAACTGTACAAACCGATGAAGAAAAAGCGCGGAATTCGCAAAGATGGCTAATTATACGAACCCAAACGGTGTAATGGAAGCTGGTCGATCTTTTGACAAAGTTGACATCATAAAAGACGCTTATTCACAATTAAGAATAAGTGGGCTCACATCGAGCCCAGTACCAGAAGAATTAGAGCTGGCACTCATTCGACTTGAAGATATGGCGGCGATGTGGGAAGGCAGTAACATCAGCATTGGTTACAACTTCGAAGAAGAGCCAGACCCAAATTCACCCAGTGGAATACAGCCAGCTTATAAATTGGCATTCGTCCACAATCTGGCCGTTTTGTTAATTCCAGATTTTGAGGCCACTCCATCACTATTAAGTCCTCTGGCAAAGGGTTCTTATAACACAATGCCATCGCAAGTGTCACTTGCTAGGCCCCAGCAGGTTCAACAACCGGATAGAATGCCTCGTGGTTCTGGCAATACATTAAGTTGTAATAGGTGGAATAGATTCTATCGCGCAAGAAGTGAATTCTTTAATTCAACATCATCAATACAAATGTTCATCGGTGATACTTACGAAGATAGCTTTAACTTCAATTCATACTTGGAAGATAACGAGTCTATTGATTCTTTTGATTTGCAGTTAGATGCAGGGTTGACGTTAGACAGCTCAAGCGCCGAGGATTACCGCGTTAACTTTAAAGTTACAGCAACATACCCAAGCGGTGTAAGCGTGTCACAGTTTGGTGCTCAAGTTACTTGTATAATCACAACAAGCAATTCCAGAGTAAACACTCGTAGATTATTCTTTTCTTTAGTTCCGAGGAGTTAAATAATGTCATTTCAACAAGCCCAGCTTGATAGGTCATTCAAGCAAACAAGGGGAATATTCGACATATACGCATACAGACCAACAAACGGAGATACATTTTCGGACATTGGCAAGTCTGATTACTTTTTGGAAGCTAGGTTCGAGGAGCAGATTCTAAATAACGCGGTTGTTTATGTTTATGCTGAGAATCAATTTGGCGGTTATTATATATCAGACGGCTCAAGCTCTGCGATTTTCGGCGCGGCTCTATCACCAGAGCAGGAAGCGGCGGTAAACTCAATCATAAACGCCGATGACGACGTTCTGTTGTTGGCTCAGAATGGAACATTACAACCCTCGCCTTTGTCAAAAATAAGTGACACCCAAGTAGCTGGACAGACTGAAATACTACTGAGAAACAAAGGCGGAACATTAATAAACTTAGAGCAGTTTACAATTGCAGAGGCGGGACAGGCTCTATTACAAACGGACAAAACTACCGGACGTCAAAACATTTTTTGCGGTACTGGTGTGGACTTCTCGGCTGTGCTAGGGGAAAAGGTTAGCAGCAACCCATATTCATTAGATTGGGGGATTATAGAATACTTTGCAGCGCAACCGCTGGATGAAACAAGTTTAGTTGGCAATTACTCTTTCACGACAGATGTTAGTTTTAATAGGGTTGTATCTAAGATTGACTTTAAATGTGTCAACCAAGTTTCTGGTGTTCGGATAATAATTAGAGAGACTGACGAAAGCGGCCCTGTTATTTACCAATCACACAACGATGTGGAGTGGCAGAGCGGGCAGGGGTTGGATATAGACGTCAATGGAGAATGTTCTATTGACTTGCTAGATCCAGAGCAGGGCACGCCAATTCTGGTTGAAACTACAATACTTCTTAACATAACAATCGAAAAGTTCGAAAATCCAAATGAGCTGGAGTTAATCGGATCTCTTGTTAGCCCTCTAGCGCCAGGTGTTTTTGTTCCTTACTTTGTACAGGAGTATTTTTTAGAAACTCGTAGTGAGTTGGTCAACGCTAAAATTTACACACCGGTATACAAAAACTCCTCGAGTGCAGAGTTAGAGATAAATAACTTGGAGACAATAGCGGCAGACGTGAGTAGTGGGTCTTTTGTGATGTCAGTTGATGACTCTGTTGTAAATTCGTTTTCTGTATTTGATTATGCAGGATCTTGGAGTTCATCAGATAGCGTAACTATAAACCTTGCCAGCGGTGACACTTACATACTAACAAGAAGCCGAAGGAAATATAATTTTTATAAGGACGAAGGTGGTAACTGGCAATGGTATTACTTAAATTATAGGGCAGGATAATGACTACACATATAGATAGCGAAGCTTTTTCGGCTTACGACAGATCGCCAATGACACCATGCTCAGCACCTACCTCCGTTGATTTTACGGAAGAGCCTAACACGCTTATTTGGTGTAATATTAACGGTGAAATGCGGTTATACTCATACAACGGGGTTAATGTTCAATATCAAACAATGTCATTAAGTACCAAAATAGACTCACTTAGCGGCGGAGTAAGTTCACTACTATTAACCGATGGGACTTTGATCGCAACTATGGCTGATGGAACTCATACAGCGGTGCAAACCTCATCTAGCGGGTCAGGTGCTGGTGTTGAGTTAACAGTCACAGTTGTGAGCGATACGATAGTATCAATTGATTCTATTGATAACGCTGGTTCTGATTATGTCGTTGGTGATTTTATACTGTTAGATATTGGCGGAGTGGTAACAGTGGATGGCGTTTCATAATGCCAGCGCAAATCTTAAATCTAATAAAGGGCGATTCTGCCGGTAGTGATACAGACTACCGGGATGCACTCCCGGTCAACATGGTTGGCGTTGCTCACGATGTTTTGGGCGTTAAGGGTTACATGATCCAATATCCAGGACTAACTAGTTTTTCGGATTTGGGTAGCCCATGCCGCGGCGGTGTTTGGAATGAAAGATTTAACAAGCACTTTAGGATCAACGGTAACTTATTGTTTGAACTTGATAGTAATGGTGTGGCAACAACGCTAGGCACAATAACAGGGAGTGACACAGCATCACTAGCTTACTCTTTTAACACTCAGGCGATTGTTGCAAACGGTAATTATTGGCTTTACGACGATTCAAACGGGCTCGTGCAAGTGACTGATTCAGATGTTGGAAGTCCAATAGATGTTGTTTGGATAGATGGGTATTACTTTTTTACTGATGGTGATTTTATTTACCACACTGACATTAATGATGAATCAAGTATTGACCCTTTAAAGTTCGCGACGGCAGAGTTCAGCCCTGACCCAACTTTAGGTGTTGCAAAAACACAAGACGACAAAGCTGTAGTTTTTGATAGGTATTCAACACAGTATTTTAACAACACAGCAAATGAAAATTTCGCTTTTACTTGGCTTAAATCTAGAAGTATTAAAAAGGGTATAGTAGGCACTCACTGTAAAGCAGAGGTTGACGGTAGCTTTTATATACTCGGAGGCGGTAAAGAAGAAGCTGCGACAGCTTATTCGTTATCAGTTGGTGGCTCAAGAACAATAGCAACAAGAGAGATTGATAAAGTAATACAGTCTTACGCAGAGAGTGAATTATCTAAATCAATAGTGGAGACTTACGCAGAGGATGGTTATCAGTACATTATATATCACTTACCTAACGATACGTTGATATTCAATCTAACACTAGCTAAAACTCAAGGAATTAATCAAGCGTGGTCTGTGTTAAAAACTAACGACTATGCAAATTATAGGGCCATTCATTACGTAAATGATGTTCGACTAAATAAATGGGTAGTAGGTGATAAGATAAATGGTAATGTGGGTATATTAGATAACTTGGTAGCCACACAATACGGAGAAATGTCACAGTGGGAGTTGTACACACCGTGGTATTACCTAGAGTCAAAATCAATAACGCAATTAGAAGTTGACACCCTTCCTGGCTTTAATGATTTCGGTGATGCAACTGTGTCGGTATCAATGACTTATGACGGCGTTAACTACTCAAAAAACTGGTTTTTAGAATACGGCTCAAGCTGGAGTTACAACAAGCGGTTTGTGTTGCGTAGGCTTGGTTATGTCAGGGATTGGTTCGGATTAAGAATAAGAGCGAAAACCCGATCTAGAATGGCGTTCAGCAAAGCGACTATTAAACATGGTTGATACAGTAAGCATTGACATACAAACTTACGCTCTCTCCTCTGTTGAATTGAAAGATTTAACTAGGAATGCTGGTGCTGAGTGGCCGGACGAATTGATTGAAGATTATCTAACTATCATTAGAAACACACTTTCTATTCTGCAAGGGCTTGTTGATTTTTCTGTGCAGATAAACGAAAACACTGAAAATATAGAGGAACTAACTCTAAGAGTTACAGCAAACGAAGAGTCTATAGTCGCAATAGAATTGGCTGTTGCAAATTTACAGACGCAAGTAACGGAAAACTTTATTTACTTACACGGTAGTGAAGATAAGTCTGATGATTTTAACGAGCTTTCAGCTTATGTAAAATACAACCTAGTAACATACGAAGGCAATGAGTATTACGCAAATCAAGATGTTGTAGCTGGCGCTTTTGATGAGCTTCAGTGGGATAGAATATCAACAGTAGATAATGCGGAGAGATTTTGGCAGCATTTAGATGTTGACTTGGTTCCTGATCCACACACTCAATACCAATTTAAGCAGCCAACAGTTTCCATATATGGTTCTTTTGATAACTTTACGCTAAACACTACGGATTCAAGAGTAGATGATTACACAAGCATTATAGGAACTTCTGGTGGTGACGCATCAAACGGCGATGTATCAACAGGAATTATAGATATAACATCAACTGGAACATATGAGGTCGAAGCGTTTACGCAAGGAACGCAATCAAGCGGGTTGAATAACGAAACAGTCGAATTGCTACTAGATATAGATGCAACAAGAACAACTATTGATAGTGTTGATATATCAAACTCAAGCAACTCTGAGGTTTCTTTGAAATCTAGCTTTACAATAGATTTAACAAGTGGCAGTTCACTTTCTTTATACATGACCGCATCGGACGATTTAGGTAATTTCACCCCAAGGTATGCAACGTTTAAGGTTAAGCAAATTGGATAGTTTTTATTTGTACGACGGTGATCTAATTGGACTGACTAACAACGATAACTATCTAGTTTACCGCTGGTGTAACACCTCTTGCAAAATACTATTTAGTGTTAGCAGAAAAGGTAACGCTCTCACTTGTCATTTTGCGTCAGATAAAAAAGGACTTCGACTTTTAAAGCGTTGTTTCGAAGAATTTTACAGTTTTTTAATTTTAAATTTCCCGTGGTGCGAAATGTTTTTTGCACTAACAAAGAAGAAAAGTGTAGCTAGATTGATAATAAAGTGCGGTTTTCACTCTATCGCGTATAATGATAAGCATAATGTATTAGTAAGGTACAGAAAATGAATATAAACAAAATAAAGTACGTTTGCATGGAAAGTGTTACTGATGATCTAGGCATTACAGGCGGTAGCGGGTGGGGGCAAGATTTACTTACCTTTGCTAGTAAAGGTGGCCCTGTAGATGACTTGCTGAGATCTGTTGACCCTAAAGCACCTATGAGAGCGCAAGAGAAAGCCCAAGCGGCAGCGTTGGAAGGTGAGCAAAATGCACTTGATTACTTAATGCGCACTGAAGAGTTACCGCTTCAATATCGTGACCAAGGCCTAGCTGCACTAGGTGATTATTTCCTAGACGGCAATCAACAACGGTTTTACGATCAAGCTATGCAGTCACCAGCGTATCAATCAATGATGCAACAGGGCGACGACGCCATACTAAGAAACGCATCCGCAACTGGTGGGTTGAGATCTGGCAACACCCAACAAGCACTAGCAGGAAACAGCCAGAACGTACTTAACAACTTAGTACAGCAACAAATGCAAGGCATTAGCGGACTAGCTAGAACCCCGCTAAACACAAACCAAATAAGTAACCAAATGTCAGGGCTAGGACAACAGCGCGGACAAGGTTACTTAGATGCTTACGGCGCACAACAGCAAGGGCTTGGTAGCTTAATAGACACCGGTACAGCCTTATATAGGGCATTCTCTGACATTAGACTAAAACAAAACATAGAGCACACAGCAGTAGACGACAAAGGTACTAACTGGTATTCATGGGATTGGAATGAAAACGCTGAAAAGCTCGGACTAAAAGGCTCAGCTTATGGTGTAATGGCTCACGAACAAGATATTGATAAACTGTCTGTAGATGATGCAACGGGCTATTTAGTTGTAGATTCTGAGAAGGTATTAAACTAATGGTTATGTCAACTTTACCCGGTCAAGCAACGGGAATTCAAGCACTTGCAGGCTTGGGGCAATTCATAGAGCAAGAAAGAAAGCAAACGGCAATGCAGGAGCAGGCGCAACAACAAGAGGCGCAACAACAAGAAGCTCAGCAAATGCTAGTACAAGCAATGCAATTGCCAAATAATAACCCTAGAAAGCAACAAGCCATCAATCAAATAGCCGTGCAATACCCTGACATGGTTAAAGGGTTGTTAGACATTCAACCGAAGCAACAAGAATCAAAGCCGTTTCAAATGGGTTCGGGTGATTTAACTGGCTATTCCTTCGATCCTAACTCTGGTCAATTCTCTATCAGCCCAGAGATTAAGCAATCGCTAGAAAAAAGAAGGCAGGAAGCCACTTTAAAAAATGGCGTTATTGATGCAAAAACAAGACAAGGAATAAATAAAGATATAACTCAACTAACCAAAGATACTAAGTTAATAGCAAACACCGCTAAAGATTTAGATAAACTAGCCAAGATGAAAACAGGCCCCGCCTCAATCGCTATGGTATTTAAGTTTATGAAAGCACTAGACCCAACATCAGTAGTTAGAGAAGGTGAATTTGCAACTGCTGCGAATAGCGGAGGCATCCCTGAAAGCGTAATGAATTATTACAATAGATTGATGCAAGGTGACATACTGCCAGAAAAAGCAAAGAGGGAGTTTTTAACCACATCTAAGCAGCTTGCAAACAACGCAATAGACAGCTCAAAAGCTGAGGTTACAAGTTTTTTAGATACCTTTGAGGACACTATACCAGAGGGATTTAAAAAGCTAACTACTAACCGAATTCCAAAGCGTTTTGAAGTTGAACCCATGACAGAAACGCCACAAACGGAATTATCAATAGACGATTTGGTAAATAAATATGGCAACTAGAGAGCAATTAGAAAGCGCACTTAGAAACGCACATAGCGCAGGTGATGGGGTTGCAGCTAGAAAACTGGCGTTAGCTATAAAGTCTGGTGACTTTGAATCCCCCACTCCTAAACAAAACCCCACTAAAACTGTTATTGAGAAAGAGTCCTTTTCTATACCGGAAATTCTAAAACAGGAAACGTTAACTCAAAAAATAATGTCCGGGTTGGCTGAGCCTATAACCGCCAGTGCTGGTAATATTGCTGGCACTAGTGGGGCTGGCTTGTCTTCCGCACCTGCTTTGTTATCAGGTGATACGAAAGAGGCAAAAGAAATAGCTGAAAGCGTTTCTGGTAAATTTGCAGAGGCGACACAACCCAAAACCGAAAGCGGAAAGGCCGTTATGGAAACGATTGGTGATTTGGCGCAATACGGCGGTGAGTTAGCTAATATTCCAATGAGTTACGTTGGGGGTTTTGCGGATTACCTTTCTACTTTAGATCCAGAAAGTGCAAAGAAAACGATAGGGGAAATACAAGACCAAGGCTTTTTTAATGTTCTTGGTGACAAAGTTTATGAAGAAACTGGATCTGATATTTTGCAATCACTGGCAAGGTCAACACCTGAAATCATAGGCTCTATCGTTCCTTTAAAGGGCGTTAGGTCTAAACGAGTTGAAAACAACAGGGAGTTAATAAGAAGAATAGAAAGCGAAGATCCATCAACTGAATTGGCAAAGCTGGAAGTTTCTCAATTACCTACTGAACAAGTTAGGGCTGAACTAGAACTACCAAGAGTAGGCCCGTTAAAACCTGAGCAAAGCCAAAAAATATTAAATTTGGTAGAAAAAAGCAAAACAGTTAAAACAAATCAAAGCGCTGTTAACACTATAAAGCAAGGATTTGACGAAGGTGTCATAAGAGCCATAAACACATCAATCCCGAAGAACAGAGAAAAGCTAACTGAAATGGTCAACATTTTAGAAAAAGGCCGCAATGATAAAAAGTACCAAGTAAAAAATAGGCCTGCTGATGTCGTTGGTGATTCACTTGCGGAAAGAATAAAGTTTTTAAAAGTAAAAAATAAAAAGTCAGGCGCAGACGTAGAGAAAGAAGCTCAATCTCTTAAAGGGAAGCCTGTTGATTTTGGTACTCCAACAAATTCATTTATAAGCAAACTATCTGACGAGGGAGTAACCTTTGGAGAAAACATGCAACCAAACTTTGTTGGTTCGACATTCGACGGGGCAAAAGGCGCAGAGGATATAATAACAAAAGCATTAAAAAGAATGGAAAAATCAGGCACTTTAGACGCTTATGATATTCACCGATTTAAAAAAACAATCGATGAATGGGTATTTCAAGGCAAGCGTTCAGAGGGTGGTTTAAGTGGCAGAGCTGAGAGAATAATAAAGGGGTTTAGGAGTGATTTGGACAGCGCTTTGGATAATACTTATCCTGCTTATGATAAAGCTAATACAGAGTTTTCGCAGACGATTGGGCCGATTAATCAAATTAACGATGCTTTAAAAGTTAAAGTACCTATTGATTCCCCTTATTACGTTTCCGCAGTTGGTCAAGAACTAAGAAAAACAATGTCTAACTACAAGTCAAGAAATGAGTTATTTGAAGGTATAGAGTCGATTTCTGACGCGGTAGATAAAATGGGAGGAAACTTTAGTGATGATATTTTATTGCAGGCATTATTTGCAAATGAGTTGGACGCCGTATTTGGGCCTGTTGCTAGAACGTCTCTAGCCGGAAATGTGGGGCAAGAAATAAAAAGGGGAGCTAGGGCATTAAGAAGTCCAGAAGATGCATCAGCAGACGCAGCGGCATCTCTAATTGATAAGGCTAGAGGCATAAACGAAAAAAACGCAATTAAATATATTAAAGAGTTTTTAAACCAAAATCAAAATAAATAAAGGTAAAACAAAATGTCAATTAATTATGTAGAACTACCATTTGAATACTTCCCAAGCTTTACAAAAGGACGCCCTATTTTTGGCGGATCTTTGTATGTTGGTGAACCTAGCACAGACCCAAAAGTAGAAGCCAATCAAAAACAAATTTATATACAAGAGGCGTTCATTAATGGGCTAGACCCTGTTGAAGTGGCGCAACCGTTAGAGTTAAGTAACGGTGGCGTACCTGAGTACGCTGGTAATCCTGTTGTGGTAACTGTTGATGGTGATTACTCCATCAGAGTTGATGACAAAAACGGAGAGCAGATTTATTACTTTCCTAGCGTTAGAAGTGGAACACCGATCACCCCGGACTCAATAAATGAATACATACAAGAATATAATAATGAATTTCTTGGTAATTACACAAGCTACGAATTTGACACCGTTTCAAATGCCCAAAACGGGATCACCATTGGCGGTGAGACTGTAACTTTAAAAGATGGCGATGTTATCCGAATAAAAGAACGCGCAAGCGCTTTATTTGATGTCACATCATCGCTTATTAATACGCCTAATGGTTACAATATTATAGGGCATGACACATTAGCTTTAAGTTTTGTATTGCGTCTTGATAGATTCCACGTTGATGAGTGGGGAGCTTTAGGTGATGGCTTTACCGACGACCACCCTGTTATACAAGCGATTATTGATTACTTAACTGTCGATACAAACCTAGGCGGTAAGGTTAATTTTGGGAAAGGCAAGTATAGGACAACAAGCACAATCACAGACAACGGCAAAACAATTTTACTCGTCGGTGAGGGTGTGAATTTTAATGACGAAACAAGCGGTGAATGCACCACTATTTTTGTTGACAATGAAATTGATGGCTATAACAACACAGGGAATAAATCGGGAGCCACAAACATTATGTTTGTAGGTAATTATGATTATGATAACGAAGATTCGACAAATGACACTATAGCGCTCGTTAAGTCGGATTCATCGCAAGCTTACTTTGAGAATATAGTGTGTCGTGATTATATCGGTCGTGGTATGTGGATGTCCGCAGGCAATGTAAGTAATGTATTTTCTTTCGGATCAGTGCGAACAGGTGCGGAGGGGTTTGTCGTTTATGACGAAGAGGGATCACCTATTGACGTTAATGGATCTGGTTTTTACGGCATAAATGTAAGACAATCAAAAGCTCAAGGTATAAGAGTAATCAACGGATTCGGTATATTCTTTTATCAACCAAGGGTTGAGGGTTGCGGCGGCATAGGTATAGATATAGAATCCGACCAAAACCATTTTATCGGAGTTTACACAGAAAACAATGATTCAGACGGCGGTAATTACGACATAAGATTCGCCTCCGGCGCTGCAAGAAATAAGGTTTATAGTTATTATACAGCAGCAATAAACACGTCATTATCAGTATTGGATGAATCATCAAGCCAAGATAATTCAGTTGATTCTGTAAAAGCGTATTTTGACAATAGAGTTGTCATACGAGAATTACAGGTTCTTAGGCAGGCCGCGGGGGTTCCAGGTCATGTTTTGCTTGCTGAAAACGATACAACAAATCATTTTGACCTCACTCTAGAGGGAACGGAAGCCGACCAAGAAATGAATATATACAGTTCTGGGGCTGGTCGATTTAACTGGTACTTTCAAAATAGAGTCGGACTGATGGAGTCATTTGACCCTTTAAATGGGTATTTTTTCGAGGTTGATCCAGGTGGTACAGGTGATTTAAGAATTTATAAAATGGAAAGTGACGCGCCGTCTGAGATATTAAGATATGATCTAGACACAGGGGCGTGGAGAATGGCTAACATGCCAACCTCCAGCGCAGGATTATCTATTGATTCAATGTGGAATGATGGTGGCACTGTAAAAATCACTTAATATCAATTTTAATTTTGTTAACCTCCTGCGGCCCTTCGCCGTAGTGAGGTTTGACGTCATAAGTTAATGAATACTCAATGCTGTATTTTTTCATTAACTCTTTTAAATCATTCTCAAATTTATCTACATTATCTGAATTTAATTTCATCTTTATTTTCCTCTTATGTGTTTATTAAATCACCTACAAGGCTTTAACCCTGCGTTTCTAATTAACTCTCTATAGCGTTTTATTTCCGCTTCTATATCTTGCCAAGTTGGAAACTGTTCTTTTAGTGTACAGTGGTTAGATTCACACTCTAGCCATTCGACGTATTCAATTTCAAACTGTTCAATCAACTTAATTCTATATTCTTTTTGAGCGCCACTTTTAAACGTATTACAATATTCACATTGACGTTTTATGTTTTCGTGCATAAATCTGCGCCTATCTCCACCACCCGAACCAACAGCAATGTAGTGGCCTGCATTCATCTTAGTGTCACCGTTTATATTGCCGCACGTATAACAAAGTTCGCCAGCGTGTATTACGTCCCGATTGTATTGATTAACTAAGGGTTGTAAATAAGTACCAAACCAATCCGAGCGACTGCGTAACTCTTTTAGTTTAACTTTGTCTTTTTTACGCTGCTCGGTTTCTTTCTTTTTAAACTTAGCTTGAACAAATGTTTTAGTTTTCTTCGGGTTCGCTAGCATGAATTCAACCGCGCAATCTTTATCGCAATATTTGGAGACACCCATTACATAAAATTTATCCCCCAGTTTCGATTTGCACTGCCTGCACTTACTCATTACTCCTGCCTCTCCATTATTTCTCTGTAGCCCGTAGTTGGATAATTTTCTCTAAGCGCTTCCCTATGATTGCAACTTGTGCACTCGTGCATAAACTGCGGAGGGTTAGGCAATAACGCTGGTGAGTTATAATCTCTCACCATTTTGCCTTTTCCGCACTTATCGCAAACATATTCAACTTTTACCATTTGCACCGGTGTGTTTACTTGTGGCATTGCACTTCCTCATCTAAGCTTATTTGTTTTGACTATCAATTATTTCTTTATTTTCTTTACACGGCCAAGCTACAAAAACACCAAACTTTTCTGACATGTGACGAGCAAGAACCTCATACACATACGGGTGGTCTTTTGTTTCAGTCTTGGTAGTGCTCACCTTTCCCGTTAAAGCCTTTTGTATAGGTCGCCACAAATACTCTTTAACTGAAATGTCAGACCAAGGTATATCAACTTCTGGTTTTAATACTTTCTTCATGTCGTAGCCAGCATCATTTAAAGCGACTGAAAGCATCCTACAATACAAATGCATTGACTTACGTTGCAAGTCTGTTATCTGTTTACCTGTCTTCATTGTTACGCGTAAATACTTATGCTCATCGTACATTTTCGACATGTGAGACATAAATGCATCTTTTGACTGTTTAGAGTTTATTATAATCTCATCTGACACTTGCTACCCCTTTATCTACATTCACTAAAATCATTAACTACAAATAAAAACAAGAGTCAATTTAAATTCACACACTTACACAAAGCTTAAACTGTAACCATCTACATAACACACCATTTGATGTGGCAACAGGTTACCCATCAACTCAATGTTATGTTTACGCGATTTCACAATCTATTGTGCTGGCTTTTACACTATCAACGCTGAAACCGTCTCGCTCTATATCAATACCACCTATGCCGCCACACTGGTCTATTAATTCAGCTTTAATGACTGAGTCAATATCAACATCAACAGTCCGCCATTCCCATCCATTATTTCTTTGTACGCATACTTTAAACTGCATTCTAAATCTCCCGTAAACATAACAATTCATTTAAAAACTATAATCGTAATTATCTTCACGCTTCATTCTAAGCGCTTCTTTTTTATCTTCAATTTCAAGCCTTGTAAGCGCGTCTGTTTCTGCCTTTTGCCGAGGGTGTTTTGTTTTGTATGCAATCGGCTTTGCATGCTTGTGAACTTCTTTTAAATCTTCCAGAGTAACAACTTCTATTTCATTAATGCTTGTCATTTTGCACCTTTAATTAGTAATTCTTTTCTTGGCTTTCTTCTCAGCAGCTAATATTTTCTTTTGCTCTTTTTCATCCCCTAACCGCACGGAAGCCCTACGGTCAACCTCAGATTTACGCATATTGTATAATTGATTTACCCCGCAAACATCAACGCCAGATACAAGCTGAAGCCTAACTCTATCACCAACAATACCATCCACCGAATCATTAAATACAACCTCACCGTTTAATGTACCTATTAAAGCGCCTTCAACAATTTCAAATTTATCCGCATTATTAAACATTTTATATCTCCGTTTCTATTTAATTAACTTAATAAGCACCACCGCAATGGTGCTGGTAAATTAACTATTTGTTACTGATTGACACAGAAGACTTCCCGGCTTTTATAGCTCTGTTTGTTTCGTAATCAACCTTAACCGGGTAAGGGTAAACTGTTACTTTTGTTTCAACATACACAGGATCTATCGAGCCGTTATCACCTACACACATAACCCAAGTCGCAGCGGTGTTTTTGCTAGCAAAGATGCCGTTAGGTTCTGGCTGTTCAACAGATGTTAAAGCGCCATTACCTCTTCTTGTTCCATTTTGATCTATGTTGGTGGAAACCAAAGGGTTAGTTAGGCTAGTATCGTAAGGCACACCAAAGCCAATACTTGAGCAATCACCTTCTATCTGCCCTAAGTCACTTCTCCAAACAGAATGAGTGGCTGCTTTCATATTTCTAATGTTGTAAAGCTCTATCATCAAATGCCTTTCCAAAGACCAGTTGTATTGAGGTACAGGCTGAGACTTAGCATACTGGGATTGTTGCTTTTGGACTTGTATTTTATCTTTTGCTTGTTGAGTTTCACTTTTATTACAGCCAGACAAGCCAAAAATTAACACAGTACCTAGTAATATTTTTTTCATTTTCTTTCCTTATAACTTAGTTGATTGAAGTTGAATTTCTAACACTTTTCTTTGCGCTTGCAGTTGTTCGCGCATTTCTGGGTTTTTGATAATATTAACGTCCACCTCTGCTATTTGAGATTGTATGGTTAACGCCCTCTGCTCCATACCTTTTTTGTACTGAAAGCTATTTTCGTAAACAACTCGCTCACCAAACACACCTACAAACCTCAATCCGCCACCGACAATAGCCAGTATTATTAAAGTTAAAACTACATAACCCATTGCATTTAAATAACCTTTAAACATTTTCTCTCTCCGTTTCGTTTCGATGAACCAACAATAACAGAATAGTTTATAGTGTCAACTAAATAATTAAATAAAATTATAAATAAAAAGTGGTTTACATTTTGATTGTTATTATCTACTATAATTGCACCAAACAATTAAAGGCAAACAAATGAAATTATTTAATATGCAAGTATCTGAAACTCAAAAGTTGGCGCTTGATGATTTAGCAGGGGTTTTGGGTATTACTACATCAGCATTAGCAAGGGCTTTGTTATTTGATGGGGTTAAGCGAGTTAATGCGCATGCTTCTAAAGATGTAAAGGAAAGTTCAGATCACATTAAATTGTTGGACGCTAGAGCTAAACTATAAAAAAGGCCGCACTTTTTAAATGCGGCTAACGGTGTGAACCAAGAATGTTACAGGGTTATTATGGCAGTTGTTAAAGCAAATGTGCAAGAGAAATATTTTGTAGTTACTAATGAAACAGCTAGGAACTGCAACCTATCTTTAGAGGCTAAGGGTTTAATCATGGTTATGGCATCTAGGCCAGTAAATTGGAACTTTAACAAGTCTCAATTAATGAGTGAGTCAGGCATAGGTAGGGATAAGTTAAACCGTATATTCAAAGAGCTAATAAGTAACGGTTATTTGGCAGTTGTTCAGAATCACGACGAGCAAGGTTTGTTTAAAAACACTGACTATCACTTTTTTACAGATCCAGATAATAACCCTGCATTTATACCGTTGACTGAAAAACCGTTAACGGATAATCCGTATAACGGTAAATCCGCACCTACAAAAGAAAGAGTCTTTACAAAAGAAAGAAGTTTACAAAATGAGCAAATAAATTTACTCGATGTAGGCTTTGAAAACTTTTGGTCAAACTGGCATAACAAGAAAGGAAAGACGCAAGCTAAAAAGGCATTTGATAAATACTCTAAGCCTTACTTAAAAGAATCAGAATACAGTTTTAAACGTTTTGTAGAAAAAATAACAGTGCACGCGGTTGAGAGGGTGCAGCACATAGAGAAACAAAAAGAACAAGATAGCTTTTATTTTGATGATGGATTTACAAATTTACATCCAGCAACGTATTTGAATAACGCCAGATGGGAAGATGAATACAAATGAACAACGACGAAAAGTATGTGTTAGGGGCAATGCTCAGATCATGGGACGCAAAAAATGCGAAATTTATAAAATCACTATCACTGCTAAAACCTGAGTTTTTTACTACTCACTCTGGCGTGAATATTTTTATAGCGATAAGAGATTGTGTTGCTACTGGTGACGTACCAGACCCGATCACAGTCGAACCAGGACTAACAAAAATTAAATGCCAAGAATATGAAACATGGCAGCCGATTCTTGTAGAACTATTTAGGAATTCGAGTAGCAGCAACAACATTGGAACGCATTCTTTAAGAATAAAAGCAAACTATGACGCTAAACAGGCGAATAACGCTTTCCTAAACGCTATAGCGATACTTAACGACACAAGTGAGGTCAACGCAAGGCTTAGAATAAAAAACGCGTTAGCGGCGGTTTCAGGAATTGATATTGAAGATGAAAGTCAAAAGTCATCCTACACAATGAAAGAAATACTAAGCTCAGTTGTAGAAGACATGCAAATGATGATTGAGCGCGGCGGCGGTTTGTATGGTTTATCTACTGGCTTTGAACACTTAGATAGATCATTAGACGGCTTACAACCGGGTGAAACATATGCAATAGCAGGAACGCCAGGCAGCGGAAAAACAACACTGGCATTAAACTTTATGGTCAACGCAGCAATGGAAGGTAAAAGAGTATTATTTTACTCGTTAGAAATGCCACACAACCAAATTGGCATCAAGTTAATGTCATACAAATCAGGCGTTGAACAGCATTTGATTAAAAACGGTGACTTAGCGTCAAGAGTGGAAACACAAACTAAATTTGATGCGGCATTTGCTCAGATGATGGATAAAAAACTAACCGTTGACGAGGGGTTAAGCCTAACAGCGGAAAACCTAGATATAACAACCAAGAAGCATGAGTTACAAATGGGCGGAATGGATTTAATTGTTGTCGATTATCTTACATTGATGAACGCACAAGGCGAGAGTGAAACAGTTAAAGCATCAAACGCGGCAAAGGCTTGTAAACGACTAGCCAAAAAATACGGTTGCCCGGTGGTGATATTGGTTCAACCAATTAAAAACATCGACGGAAGATTGAAGAAGTCAGACATAAAACAAACAGGGCAAATTGAGCAAGACGCAGCGGCAATAATGCTTTTATATAAAAACGAAAACATGGTTGAAGTTAACATCGCTAAAAACCGATTCGGCGAAGAAGGGAAGCACTGTTTTAGGCCTCAGTTTGCCACTAATAAATTTGAATATACAGGCGAAGATATGCCAGAAGAAACTAAAAAAACAGAGCCAAAAGTAAAAATGAAATGGACAGACAAAAGAGGAATGCCAGCAGAATGAAAACAGAATCACGAAAATCAAAAGAAGAAATTCAAGCAATGATGCGTAACTTTACATCTAACACAAAGGTTAAGTAATTATGATTAAGGCGGACGAAATAAAAGACGGTAGTGAGGCGTTAGCAAACTTCTTACATTCTATGCAAGCCCTATTTACTGACGAAGAAATAAAGCGAATTGTTACAACGGAAAGCGTTGAGCAGTTTTTAAAATTAATAAAAAACAAACAGAAGGTAAGTAATTATGAAACTACGAATATTTAGACAGCCAACAAAAGATGTACAGCCTAACGGCGAATTCCATATTGACACTTTGCAGTATGAAACCATTGAAAAGGATGGGTCTTACACGTGGATAGATGTACCAGTTGTAGAAGCAGAAAGTTACGAAGGTTAAAAGGTAGAGGTATATATGATTACTTTAAATATTTGGCTAGCGTTTTATGTATTAAGTTTAGCCTTTGTGGTTGGTATGGCGGCAGGAATGCTTTGTTTAATTCAAATAAACACACAACCAGACAAGAGACTTTAATTATGAAAACAATCAAAACACACAAACAAGTTGAAACAACAATATTCAATTCTAGCGTTAGAATAACCGGTGATTCAAAACACATAACCTTAACTGAAAATAGAAGCGCTAACGCAGATAAGAGAATAAGCACCAATACGTCATTCTTAGACGAAAACGAGGTTAAGTGCATAGAAGCTATCATTATGAAAGATAAGAGTGTTACAGAGTTGCTTAGAGAGATTAAAAATAAAATTACAACCAAGTTTTTAAACCTAACATCTGGCTTAAAATATAAATTTACTCACTATATTAATAGTAGTACACTATTAAATACTAACAATAAGTGAGGTTTTAATATGGAAAGTAATTGGGTTGAGCTGTGCAAGAAGTTAAAAACAGAACGTAAAGCGGTAGAAATGGAAAGTATAATTGAGTTATGCAAAGAATTTAAAACAGAATACAAAGCTGCAAAACATTTTGGAATTCACCAGCAGCAACTTCAAAGGTGGCTTAAAAGTGATGCTCACATTGATGAAAAAGGCGATGTGTACATAAAAACGAAAGGCGTGATTAAAATTAATTAAATTAATCACGAATAAGTGTTGACTAATAATCAATGTGTGATTATAATAGTTTCAAGAGTTGAGAAACAAACCAAACAAAAGAGAGAATATTATGACTACGCTAACAAAAGATATATATGAAATCACAACTGATAATGAAACGCTAGAGTACGTTGCGACAAGCTTAAATAATGGGGTTGTCACGTTAATGCCGAAGGATTTTACATGGTTGGCTGTTAAGATGAATGAAAAAGAGTTTGATAAATTAGAGGTTGTTGGCCAATTAAAAAAAGAGGAGTTAAATAAAGACTTTACTGTAAATAGTCTTTTTTGAAATGACAGCAAGCAAACAAGTTAAAGAGTTAGGCTTAAAGTCCATGACTCAAGTTAGCGAACTAACAGCAGAATAGAAATGAATTTTAAATATTTAAATGATTTAAGTGATGTAAAAGACTCACCGTTTGGTAATACCTATGGCGGGCTAGAATTAAAAGTAGGCAATAATGGTGATTATTATTTAGAGATGATGGATTGTTATGGCCCTGATCATTTTGGCCCGCTAACTGATGAGCAAGTAAAAGCATTTCATGTGCTATGAGATGTTGATGAAGCTTAGCAAGCTAACCTTGGCTTAATGGGTTGCGAGAAGTAACCCTAAACAAATTAAAAAATACTGGAGTAAATAAAATGACAGAACCAGAAAAAAACCAAGCTGCCAGCAACCCTGTTGAAGTAGTTGTTAGCGGTGGTTTTAAAATTAGTAAAAAAGAGGCGTTAAGAGAAATGTAGGACATTATTGATAAAAGCACAAGTAAAGGCGACCTTGTTGGTGCTAATTGTGCTGCTGCCAATATGAAGGCAATAGCTAGTGCCAATTCCTGCTAACCACAGCGCTAACGAGTTTGAGTTTAACGAAAATCGGATTAAGCGCCTTGTTATATGGCGCACTAATTAACTAAGGAATTAAAATATGATTGATTTAAAAGATATGAGCAAGTTAACCCTTTCTGATTTAATGCCCGATCACAGCATGGATAATAAAAGGCTTGATTTGGTCTTGAGAGCGTTAGAGCAAAAATTATTAAACATACCAGCAAGAATTAAAGTGGCAAATAAAAACCTAGATTTTACGCATGGTAGCAACGAGGCGATCATGTTAGATATAACAGCAATAACTACAGAAATGTACGAGCTTGTTTCGTGTGTTCGTGAGTTTGTGCCGATTAGTGAAGTTACGAAATAACCATATAACCTTGAAGCAAGCGGTGCTTGCACCCGCTTGACTTGGTTGTTATGTGTTTTTAGAAAACTAAAGGTGAGATTATGCATGGTTTTTGGGGAAAGAGATTTGAGGAATTGGCGAAGTTTAATTCCGACAAAGATAAATCAAAGTATTCTGATGACTACTTGAAGAAAATGGCTTTTATGCAAAAAGAATACAACGAAAAGCAAGTGGCATGGGCGATAGCTAATGGCTGCATCGTTTTATGACACATAACATTGAGTTGGTGCGCAACTTGTCGTCGCAACCCAACGTAGTGTTATTGAAAAGGACAAGCATGAGTAAAGAACCGAGCGAAAAGTTATTACAATACTTACACAATAAGAAGCTACTAAACGGCTTAGACAAGTTAATAGCAACTGGTGAGTATTGCTTTAAAACACTAAATAGAGATATTGAGCTATTCAAAGCAACGGGTTTTAGCGACTTAAAACAAGCAAGTGAAGAATTGATAGTTAAGTTAGAAATTGAAGATTTGATTAAATTTGTTAAGGAGTTGGAAGGTGAGTGAGTTGACATCTGAAGGTGTTATATTGTCGGTTGGCGCCTTTTATAACAGCCACCAAACGAATGAGTATCTTTTTATTTGCCCCCACTGTTCTCGGATTAATGGGTTAAGTAGGTATGCTTCGTTGCATGAGTTTGTAGGTGAGATGTTCAAAGATGAATTATGCGGTGGTTGGTGGGTCGTGTCGGAAGTTGCCGCACCTTCCATTGAGTCTATAGGTCAGTTATGCAATGAGTTTTCCAAAAAATACAAGAGACTGTACTTGAATGGGGAGGGGTGAAATGTCAAGAATATCGGTAGGGGGTTGTTTTCATAGTGGCGGTATTTGGTGGGTTGTTGATGGGGAAAGGGTTATGAATTTAAACCTGCAAGAGCTAGATCAAAATAATGATAGGTTTTTGCCAAGATTTAATTCCTACCTAGATGGAGAGGTTAAAAAGATATACAAGTTAGGTTTTGACGCTGCAATGAACAAGGTTAGGGAAAAAATAGATATCATTGAGGAGCTGGAAGGTGAGTGAGTTAAGTAACGAGAGTCAAGGATGGTTAAATAATAATTCAGATGTCATGTGCAATCCGCTTGGGGAAAGCTGCTTTCATTTTATTGCGTATGAAGCTGTAAAACAAAAACTACTAGAGCTAGAATCACAATTGCAGCAGGCTAATGAAAAGCTAAATAAGATAGAGGTTAATGCATTTTTAAAAGCGTCAGATATGATCCGTTATGAATATGATGGTTTTATGAATGCGGGAGATATAGAGGATTATTTTTACGAACACGCAAAATCATTGACAGATACACCACCAAAGGAAGATTAACAATGCACACTATAGATAGA
>JAAHTG010000616.1_pt2 | contig 21347 bp, 21 predicted proteins | sample 6116081 | NCBI WGS metagenome assembly JAAHTG01 (sample SAMN13939989, study PRJNA603662) | sponge metagenome | isolation source: marine sponge | host: Mycale hentscheli | place: New Zealand | collected 2005 | reverse complement strand
AATGAGTGTAGGTAAAACAACATTGGTTAATGCTTTAAAAGATTTACCACAATTTGTAAATTATAATTTTGCTACTGAACGTAGTAAATATTTAAATAATTTAGGTATTCCATTAAATACTGATTCAACATTAAAGGGGCAAACAGTATTTTTAGCTGAACGTTGTGCTGAATTAATACAAACTGATATTATTACTGATAGAACTATAATTGATGTTATAGCATTTACTTTAAATGCAAAATCTATACCCCATCAAGATAAAGATATATTTGAAACCTATGCTAGTGAATTTATTAGAGATTATGATTATATATTTTATATATCTCCTTATGGTTTAGAAATTGAAGATAATGGAGTACGCGAAACAGATGAACATTATAGAGATTTAATTGATTTTACTATTACTACACTAATTAAAAGATATGGTCATAGATGCAAAAATGTAGAAAAAATATCAGGATCTACAGATGAACGTATTGAGCAAATATTGAATATTACAGGGCTTTAACATATTTATAATAAAACCCTTATCACAATGAAAAAATCTGAATTAAAAAATTACATCAGAGAAAATATTATCTCTTCATTATCTGAAAATACTGAAGAAGAAATTGCTAAAACTAAAGAATTAACTGCAGCTATTCAAGATTTAGAAGATGCAAAAAAAGATGCTGGTATTGAAGAAAAAGTAGCTAAAACAGTTGAGGATGTTATTGACCCAGCAGATTATAGTCTTATAGGTTCAGGTTATTTATCAGGCTTTAGTAGACCTCATTCTTTAGATGCTGATCAATTAGAGACTCTTGGACGTAAAATTGTTAAACAATTATATAAAGGGGACTTTGATAAAGCAAAAGCTAAATTTATAAAAGAAGATGAAGATAAAGAACCATCTGACTCAGAAATAAGAAAAAATAAAAGTTTGGCTAAAGCAGCTGAAGAATTAGCTTTATTAACTCGTGAGATGAAATCATTAGCTAAAAAGTATTCTAAAGCTGAAGGTCAAGAAAAAGAAAATTTATTAAATAAATTAAAATCTAAAACTAAATTAAAAAAGGAATTAGATAAGATTTTAGATAAGTAACATGGGTTACAGAGAAAGGGTTATCTACATATTAAAAATATTGGTTCTTATTTGTATTATAGTTTGGTTACTATACACAGATAGAGAAAGATATGTTGAAGAATATAATGCCAAAATAGAAGCATTAGAACAAAAAGTTGATTCGTTACATCATATAAATGACGGATTGACTTTTAAAATCGATACATTAAATGGTCAAATAATTAAATTAGACCAACAAATAGATCTTAAAGATAATAGAATAAGAACTTTAAAATGGAAAGTAAATGAAAAAGTTAATGCTGTTGATTCTTTTAATGACGATGAGCTTGAAAGGTTTTTCACAGAGCGCTACAGACAGTACCTCGATACAGTTGAAAAAACCAATAGCAAAACTAGTAATTAAGGATTTAATTACTGGCGATGGAGTCAAAGAAGAATTATCACTTAGTATAAGTAAAATAAATTTATTAGAACAAAAAGTTGTTTTAAAAGATAGTGTAATTTCTAATTTAAATTTAAAAATTAATAATTTTAATACTATATTAAATACAAAATCAGACCAATTATCTTTATCCCAAGAATTATCTAAAAGATTACAAACTGATCTAAAAAAACAAAAATTAAAAACAAAATTAATGGGGGGAGTTGGTCTTGTAGCTGTGATTGCCACTGTTGTAATTATTAAATAATGTCTAATTTAAAAAAAGTAATACGCCAAGAATATTTAAAGTGTGCTAAGGACCCGGTACATTTTATGCGTAAATACTGTTATATACAGCACCCACAAAGGGGCCGTATACAATTTAATTTATTCCCATTTCAAGAAAAAGTATTAAAATTAATGAGGGATAATCCTTATTCAATTATATTAAAATCTAGACAATTAGGTATATCTACCCTATCTGCTGGTTATTCTTTATGGTTAATGACATTTCATAAAGACAAAAATATTCTTTGTATAGCAACAAAACAGGAAACTGCTAAAAATATGGTTACAAAGGTGAAATTTATGTATGAAAATTTACCTTCGTGGTTAAAAGTAGATGCTGCTGAAAATAATAAGTTAAACCTTCGACTATCTAATGGTTCCCAAATTAAAGCCACTTCAGCAAGTAGTGATGCAGGTAGGTCAGAAGCAGTATCATTATTATTAATTGATGAAGCCGCTTTTATTGATAATATTGGAGAAATTTGGGCATCAGCCCAACAAACATTAGCAACAGGGGGAGGGTGTATAGCTTTAAGTACACCTTATGGTACTGGTAATTGGTTTCACCAAACATGGACAAGAGCTGAAGCAGCGGAAAATGAATTTTTACCTATTAAATTACCTTGGTTTGTGCATCCTGAAAGAGATGAAACATGGAGAAAAAGACAAGATGAATTACTAGGAGACCCTAGGATGGCTGCTCAAGAATGTGACTGTGATTTTAGTACTTCTGGTGATATAGTATTTTATCCTGAATATATAGAATATTATGAAAAAACTTATTTAAAAGAACCATTAGAAAGAAGAGGAGCGGATCAAAATTTATGGGTTTGGGAATCACCTGATTACACTAGAGATTATGTAGTTGTAGCTGATGTTGCTAGAGGTGATGGGAGAGATTATTCTGCTTGTCATGTAATAGATATTGCTAATAATGTACAAGTTGCTGAATATAAAGGACAAATTGGTACTAAAGAATATGGGCATTTATTAGTCGGTTTAGCTACAGAATATAATGAAGCTTTACTTGTGGTAGAAAATGCAAATATAGGATGGGCTACATTACAAGTATGTATTGATAGAGCTTATCCTAATTTATATTACTCTAATAAAACAGAAAGCCCTAATGCTAATTCATATTTTGAAAAATATATGGATACCAGTAAAATGGTACCTGGCTTTACTATGTCATCTAGAACAAGACCTATGGTTATAGGTAAATTTCAGGAATATTTAAGTGATAAAGGTGTAACATTTCAATCTAAAAGATTATTAGAAGAAATGAAAACCTTTATTTGGAAAAATGGAAGACCCGAAGCACAACAAGGATATAATGATGATTTAGTAATGGCTTTTGGTATGGCCATGTATATAAGAGATACAGCATTAAAATTTAGGCAAAGGGGCATTGATATAACAAAACAAGCATTAAGTAATATGAAAGTAAATAGAACTCAATATAAAGGGGGATATGGATTTTCTAAAGGAGTTGATAATCCTTATCATATTAAAACAGATAAGGGTGGAGAAGATATTAGTTGGCTCCTAAAGTAATATTTATAATAATAAAATAATAATATGGCTGATAAAGGTTTATTTACAAGATTAAGAAAATTATTTTCTACTGATGTAATCATTAGAAATGTTGGTGGAGATCAAATTAAAGTAATTGATTCTAGTAACATTCAAGCAAATGGTTCATTACAAACAAACTCATTAGTTGATAGATTTTCTAGAATATATTCTACAAACCCTACATCATTATATGGGGCACAATTTAATTTTAATTACCAATATCTAAGACCCCAACTATACTCAGAATATGATGTAATGGATCAAGATGCAATTATTGCTTCAGCATTAGATATTATTTCTGATGAATCTACTCTTAAAAATGATATGGGTGAAGTTATTCAAATTAGAAGTGCTAATGAAGATATACAAAAAATATTATATAATTTATTTTATGATATTTTAAATATTGAATTTAATTTGTGGATGTGGGTTAGACAAATGGCTAAATATGGTGATTTTTTCCTTAAATTAGAAGTTGCGGAAAAATTTGGTGTATATAATGTAATCCCTTATAATGCATATCATATAGAAAGACAAGAAGGATTTGACCTACAAAATCCAGCTAATGTAAGGTTTAAGTATTCCCCAGATGGGTTAATGAGTAATAGTACCGGTATGTACCAAACACCTAATCAGGTACAAGACGTAAATGGTATTTATTTTGATAATTATGAAGTTGCTCATTTTAGAATGCTTTCTGATACTAATTATCTTCCTTATGGTAGATCTTATATTGAACCTGCTAGAAAATTATATAAACAATATACTCTAATGGAAGATGCTATGTTAATACATAGAATTTCCCGTGCACCTGAAAAAAGAATATTTTATATGAATGTAGGATCTATTCCACCTAATGAAATAGATGCATTTATGCAAAAGACTATTACTCAAATGAAAAGAACTCCTTTAATGGATGAAAAAACTGGTGAATATAATTTAAAATATAATATGCAAAATCTACTGGAAGATTTTTACATACCAGTTAGAGGAAATGATCAAACTACAAAAATAGAAACAGCCAAAGGGCTAGATTATGATGGTATTCAAGATGTAGAATATTTAAGAGATAAATTATTTGCCGCTTTAAAAATCCCAAAAGCCTTTTTAGGATACGATGAAAATACTGAGGGTAAAGCTACGTTAGCAGCTGAAGATATTAGGTTTGCTCGTACAATAGATAGAATACAAAGAATTATGTTATCCGAATTAAATAAAATAGCATTAGTTCATTTATATTCTCAAGGTTATAGAGATGAAGCATTAACAAATTTTGATTTATCAATGCAAACTCCATCTATTATATTTGAACAAGAAAAAGTTGAATTGCTTAAATCTAAAACTGAATTAGCTGGACAAATGCTTGAACAAGGATTAGTACCATCAGATTGGATTTATGATAATATTTACCACTTTAGTGAAGATCAATATGATGAGTATAGGGAGTTAATGAGAGAAGATGCTAAACGTAAGTTTAGAAGAACCCAAATTGAGGCAGAAGGTAATGATCCATTACAAACTGGTAAATCATATGGAACCCCTCATGATTTAGCTTCACTATATGGTAAAGGCAGAATGTACTCAGACCCAGGAAATGTTCCTGATGGTTATGATACAGATAAGCCTATTTTAGGTAGACCACAAGATTCTACAACTAAAAGAAATAAACAAGATGATAATTTTGGAAAAGATAGATTAGGCGTTAAAAGAATGAAGGATACAGATAAAAATGATAAAGATGATAGACCAGGTATCCGTGAATTTGAAAGTCCTAAAGTAACTTTTCTTAAAAATAAACATTTATTCCAGGGATTAGACAAGAAAAAATTAATATTTGAAGGAGAAAAAGATACTTCTTCATTATTAGATGAATCCCAGTTAAAGGAGTAAATATTTTAACATATTTATAAATAAATATATTTTTTGATGAGAATAAAACATTCCAAGTACAAAAATACAGGTATACTTTTTGAACTTTTAGTAAGACAAATTACAGCAGATACTCTTAAAGGGGGAGCTTCCCCAGCTATAGATCTATTAAAATCTTATTTCGTTAAGACTGAATTAGGTAGAGAGTACAAGTTATATGAAACTATTATGAAATCTAAAACTTTAACAGAAGCTAAAGCCACTGTAGTAGTAGATAGTATTCTAGAAACCTCAATAAAACTTAATAGGTCATCTTTAAAAAAACAAAAGTATAACTTAATTAATGAAATTAAAAAGCATTATGATTTAGAATCATTTTTTGGTTCAAAAATAAGTAACTATAAAGAATTGGCTTCATTATATACATTAATTGAAGTAGTAAATTCAAATAATAGTCCTAACCCTATTCAATTAATAGAAAATAAAGTAAGTTTATTGGAATTTTTATCTAAAACCCCAGTGGAATTAAATTCTCCTAAATCATTAGTAGAAGAATTTTCTGAGTTTGATAAAGATACTAGGTTTTTAACTTACCAAGTATTATTAGAAAAATTTAATTCTAAATACAATGGATTAAGCAATGACCAAAAAACAGTACTTAAAGAGTATATTAACTCTGTAGATTCAACCCCAGATTTAAGGAATTTTTACAACAGTAAAATAAAAGATTTAAAATCTAGAATCAGCGAAGAATCTAAAAATATCAAAGATAAAGCTACTCAAATAAAAATTAATGAAGTTTCTAAATTTTTAGTGGAATTAAAGAAAACAGATAAAGTAGGAGATAGCAATTTAGTTGATTTGTTACGTTTTTATGAATTAATCCAAGAAATAAAAGTAGCAAATGGCAAAGTACAAGTTTAAACTTAATGAAATGTCTAAATCTGCTTCACCAGAGCAAGCAGAAAAAGAACTAGGAACACCCAAAGAAAAATTTGAAATAGGTCAAGTTACTATTAGTGATGATGGTCAAAGAAAATCTACAATATATAAAATTGATCCTGTAACTGGACAAATAGGTTGGAAAATTGAACAATTACCCGGTTATGATTTATTATATGATGAATTAGATGAATTAGTTAGTGTAGCTAAAAGAGTTTATGTTAAAACTAAGGATGATAACAAATTTAGAGATTTTTATGATGAAGCTCGCAAATTACGAAACAAAGTAAGAACTCACCTAAGAAATGAATACCCAGAACAATATAAAAGAATTGTAAGAATATCTGAAGATGAAGTAGATGAAATATCTACATCAGCGGGAGCAGGTGCTTATTTAACTCCTTATGCTTTTAGAAAAAAAGGACAAAAAGCAAATCCTAAAAGTTATTTAGATATTGGGTATAAGTTAGTTAAAGAAATTAAGGATGGTGGTTCTTTATTTGACTACTTTAATAAAAAATATTCAGTAGGAGATCATTTTCATAGTGATGATAGTTACATCGTTAAAAGAGAACCATCTGGAAAAGATCAATATGTAATATTTGATTACGATAAAGACAAAGATCAATTCCAAATCAGACAAATGGGTGGTTATAGAATTGATAGAGAAGAAGCTATTAAAGCTGGAATGAGAGAAACAGGTATAACACGTGTTGCTGGAATAGATTCTTATATGGTAGATGGTAATTATTCACCAACACCAATCTCTATCAAAGGATTAAAAGATATAGTTGATCATGTAATGAGTGGTTTGAGCAGAGAAGCATCGGCCCAACAAGATTTTTATGCTAAAAGAGGCAAAACCTCAGGTACTATAGATGAAAATATTGATTATGATGAAGCTTTAACATTAAGAGGAATGTTAGCTGATCTAAAAAAAAGAAGAGAACAATTATTTAGAGACATGGAGCAAGAAGCTGAACCAGAAGGTGGGCCAATTGCAGATAAATATGGTAATGAGTTAAATAAATTAGAAGACCGTATGTATAAAATCGCGAAACAACTTCGGGATTATGATATGAATGAAAATGTAATGAATGCCTTAAAAAGTGCGGGAAAATTTGTAGCTAAAAATACAGTTGGAAGAGCTGCTAAAGCAATTGCTGGGGCTGCTATAGGTAGTGGTAGAAACAAATTAACAAAACAAGTTAAAAAAGCTGGTTTAAGAATCCCTGAAGGTAAACAAAACCCAGGAGCAACATTAGGGCCTGGTCCTAAAGCTGGACCTGATGGAGTAAAAGATAACTATTATGTAAAGGCGTTTAAGTATAAATTAGTCCCTAAAGATAAAAAAGGTAATTATGTACAACCAGGCTCTGGCCTTGAGGTATATACTTGGAAGTAAACTAACATATGTATAACATGAATAGTAGTTTAATTAAAGAACAAGAAGACCAAAGACTTAAAGATGCTAAAAAATATCAGGATAGCAGAATTATAGTATTTAATCAACTTGAACAAAAATTAGAAAACATTAAAAAATTATTACGTCAAGGTAAAATTGATACTATTAAATACTATAGAGAAAACCCAACTAGTTTTGCTATAGTTAAAGGAACAGATTTAATTGGCGATTATATAAAGGATATAGAAACATTATTAGAAAATTAATAAGTATGAAAAATTTAACAGTATCTAAAGAAAATTTAAAAGATATAGTAATTAATGAAGCATTAGGTCAAATAGTAGAAATTCCTGCTATTAATAGTATAGACGAAAGACCTAAAGAATCATGGGAATTAAAGTATGAAAAATATTTAGCTGAAAAAGAAAATTCATTAAAACCCCTAGTCAATGATGATATTAAATCAAAGAATGACAAAGAAGGAGATGAAAAAATTAAAGCAGATTCTAAAAAAGTAGCTAAAGAAGTAGTTAACACTCAAGAAAATCAATACGATTACTCCCCAGAAGTAGAAAATATTAATAACCAAAATGCTCAAGAAGTATTAAATGGTATTCAATGTGAAATTAATTATAATAAAGAAATAACTTTAGATGAAGCTAAAGAAATAGCAGTTAAAAATTTATCTAAAGATCCATTATATTATGTTAAGGAAGGTCAATTTGGAGTAAAAGGTTTAGGTTACCAAGAACAAAAAGTAGAAGAAAGTGATGGTAATTCTTATGGAGGCAGTGGATACAGTGATAAAGTTAAAGTTGTTAAAGAAAGTAAAGAAGAAGTAATTAAAAATTTAATTAAAGAATCTTTAGGTGGTGTTGTTACTAGTGGTAACCCAACTTCATTTGCTTCAATGGCTGGTGATGTAATTAGAGATATGATGGCTGAAAAAGAAGAAAAAGAATTACCAATGGATGAGGATGTAGAAGAAGCTAGAAATTTAGCAGTACAAAATTCTCAAGAAGCAGCTGGCATACAAGAAAAAAAACAAGACCATGATGGTGATGGAGATATAGATTCAGATGATTATTTAGCAGCTAAAGATAAGGCTATTAAAGCGGCAAAAGCTAAAAAACCTAAAAAAGAATCAATTGATACTAAATTAGCTGAAATAGGAAAAGCTGGTGATGTAACTAAATTAGAAGCACAGTTAGAATTTTTAACTAACTATATCAATGAAAAATCAGATAGAGTAAATTCAATATCGGAAGATGAAAATTTATCTGAATTAGTTGATAAGAAAAAAATGAAAGACATGCAAAAGGAAATTAAGCTTTTAGAAAAAAGAAAAGGCAAAATGGAAAAAATGTATGAAAAAATGTGTGGTAAAAGATATAAACAAATGGTTGATGAATTATCACCACAAGCTACATTTGATCAAACCAACCCTACTGGTGGGCCTACTTTAGATCCAATTACGCAAAAAGCGGGTGTATCAACAGGTAAAAGTTATATAAATAGACCTTCTGGGCCAGCTAAATTTCCACAATAATGAGTAAAAAACTCTTAATAGAAACTCATACTGTTAAGATTTCCCCTTCTCAATTAACTGAAAATGTTAATTCGGATAATGGGAATTTAATGGTAGAGGGTATTTTAGCTACAGCTGAAGTAAAAAATGGTAATGGGCGTTATTATTCCAAAGATCTTTGGGAAAGGGAATTAAGTAAATATAAAGATTTAATTAAAGAAAGAAGATCATTAGGAGAACTTGACCACCCTGAATCATCTGTAGTTAATTTAAAAAATGTTTCTCATTTAATTAGAGATTATAATTGGGATGGTGATAATGTAATGGGTATGATAGAAATACTCCCAACACCTTCAGGTAATATATTAAAAGAACTTATTAAAAATGGAGTAACAGTAGGTGTTTCTTCTAGAGGAATGGGTTCACTACAAGATATGGGTGGAGTTATGGAAGTTCAAGATGATTTCGAATTATTATGTTGGGATTTTGTATCTACACCATCTAATCCTGGTTCATTTATGCATGAAGTAATAAAAGAAGGTAAGGCTCCTTTAGTATATGATTATACTAATGTAAATAAAATAATACATGAAATCCTTTGTTCTAAAGGAAGTTGCCCAGTTCTTTAATTTCTACCCCTCTACATATACGTATAACCGTAATGTGTTATCTCTTATATAACACCGATAAATAATTAATCCCTATTACGATTCCTAATAATCGTATTTCACAAATTTAAATTTTGCGATATGAGTAAAGATTTGCTAAAAGAGGCAATCGCTGATGCTAAAGCTGTTAAAGAAACTGCTATAGCTAATGCTAAAATTGCCCTAGAAGAAGCATTTACACCTCACTTAAAATCTATGTTATCTGCTAAATTAGAAGAAATGGATAAAGAAGACGATAAAGTTGATGAAATGTACGGAAAAAAGTACGAAGAAGACGATGTTAAAAAGGAAGCTAAAGATGCTGACAAAGACAAAGTTGACGAAATGTACGGAAAGAAGTATGAAGAAGACGACGTTAAAAAAGAATCCAAAGAATCTGATAAAGATGATGTAAAAGAAGGTGAAGAAGTAAATGAAGAATCTAAAGAAGAAGTTGATGAAGAAATCAACTTAGATGAATTGCTTGCAGAACTTGATAAATCTGAACAAGTTGACGAATCAGACGTTAACGAAGATGAAAGAACTGATGCTGAAGAAGAAGGCTACGAAGACGGTATGAAAGATGAAAAAGAAGATCTTGAAGACGAAGACGTAGACTTAGAAGACATGTCAGAAGACGATCTTAAAGGATTTATTGAAGATGTAATCAAAGACATGGTTGCTGATGGTGAACTAGAACCTGGAGATGATTTTGAAGCTGAAGACGACGTAGACGTTGAAGTGGATGATGAAGAAGAGGTTGATGTTGACATTGATGCTGTCATGGAAGAAAAAGAAGATAAAGACGATGTGAAAGAAAGAAAAGAGTACATGACCAAAAAAGAAAAAAAAGAAGGTGATGATAGACGCTCTGATAACAAAGCTGAAGTAGAAACTGAAAAAATGAGAAAAATGAAAGAAGCTATTGATGAAATCAATACTCTTAAAGTTGAACTCCAAGAAGTTAATCTATTGAATGCTAAGTTACTTTACACTAACAAAATCTTTAGAAACAAAAACCTTAATGAGGATAAAAAAGTTAAGGTACTGAAAGCTTTTGATAAAGCTTCAACAGTAAAAGAGGCAAAAATCATTTTTGAAACATTAAATGAAGGTATTTCTGAAAAGAAATTTAAACAAACTTCTAGAATTAATGAGATAAAAGGATCAGCGTCTAAAAGTACAGGTACAGCGTCTGTACAAAAACAACCAATTGTAGAATCTGATGCTATGGTTGAGAGGTTTAAAAGATTAGCTGGTATAATTTAATTTAATTAATTTTTAATTTTTATAACATGAGTTTACAAACCCTATTAGAAAGCGCGAACCCATATCAGTCTGTACAGTCTGACGCAGCTAAATTAGCTAAAAAATGGGACAAAACAGGTTTGTTAGAAGGTATGCAAGGAGCCCATAGAGGAAATATGGGAATGATCCTTGAAAACCAAGCTAAACAACTTGTTGTAGAAGCTTCCTTAACTGGTGGAGGTGTAGCAGGTGCTACATTTACAGCAGGTGTAGGTGGTCAATGGGCTGGTGTAGCATTACCATTAGTACGTAAAGTATTTGGTCAAATTGCTGCTCAGGAATTCGTTTCTGTTCAACCTATGAACCTACCTTCAGGTCTAGTATTTTATCTAGATTTTCAGTATGGAAGTGCTAAATCTCCTTTCGCTCAAGGAGGATCATTATATGGTAACAGAGGTAGTAACCTACCTTTCGGAAATACCAATGCAGGTGGTCTTTATGGAGCTGGTAGATTTGGATATTCTATTAACAACACAGAATCATTAGTAGCTGCTGTCGCAACAGGTTCAGCTACCTGGAATGATCTTAACTATGATAGTACTTTTTCAGCATCAGCTGCAAATGGAGAATTCAGCATACTTAATGTGCCTACAGCATCATTATTTTTCCCTGACGTCGCAGGCGTAAGAGGATTTTATGTATCTTCATCTTTAGCAGGTGTTAATGGTATATCAGACGATTTTGTTAACCTTCCAGCGTTTACAAAATACGGAGCAGATTCAGGAGACTACGGAAACGTAAAATTTGTCATTACTGGATCAGCTATTAAAGGTACGGCAGCGTTTAATGGTAAAATTGTTTACCAACAACAGCCACAAGATAACCGAAGAGGTGACTTTGAAGAAGATAACACTACTTTAAATGCTTCTAACTCTCCGAATATCTCAATACCTGAAATCAATGTACAAATGCAATCATCTGCAATCGTAGCTAAAACAAGAAAGCTAAAAGCAGTATGGACGCCAGAATTTGCACAAGATTTAAATGCATATCATTCAATTGATGCAGAAGCAGAATTAACATCTATTTTAAGTGAGTATATTTCATTAGAAATTGACTTAGAAATTATGGATATGTTAATTGAAAATGCTAATGCAGGAACTGAAGTATGGTCTGCAGTTAACAACCAATCAATTCAAGCTAGCAACGCTGGTGGTACAATCTCTTCATTAGGATTCTACAACAGCCAAGGACAATGGTTCCAAACATTAGGAACTAAAATCCAAAAGTTAAGCAACATTATTCACCAGAAAACTCTTAGAGGAGGTGCTAATTTCTTAGTATGTTCTCCAACAGTTGGTACTATCCTAGAAAGTATTCCAGGATTTGCTGCTGATTCTGATGGCGATGCTGCTAAAGCAAGCTATGCATTTGGAGTACAAAAAGTCGGAGCGTTAAACGCTAGACAAAAAGTATACAAAAACCCTTACATGAAAGAAAACGTCATCCTATTAGGATATAGAGGTTCTCAATTCTTAGAAAGTGGTGCTGTATTTGCTCCTTATATTCCATTAATTATGACACCATTAGTGTACGATCCAGATACTTTCACACCAAGAAAGGGTCTATTGACTAGATACGCTAAGAAAATGGTACGTCCAGAATTCTATGGTAAGATTGAATGTGCTGGTCTTAACACTCTATAATTGAGTTTAGGATTACACTGATAAATTAAGAGCCGCTTTTGCGGCTCTTTTTTTTTGTAATAATTAAAATTATTTCCATATTTATAATAAAATAAGAATGGATATTAATTTTTATTGGGATGTTCAACATACCTGGGTTGCAGATAAAATGGAGGATAAAAATGATCCCCCAATAATTAAAAATAATGTAGTTAAAGAAGTACAATGGCATTATATAGCCCACTATACTTCATCATTACATGATGTAACTCGTTATTTTGATCAAAAAATGTATTTAGACACATCTGATTTTAGTAATTTTATAGAAATAGATGATATAAATACGGATAAAATAGCAAGTTGGGTTTCAGGTTCTATAGGAGAACAAAGATTAGAAGAATTAACTACCCAATTAACTAAACAAATAGAAGAAATTGTGATACCAAAACTAGAGTATAAACAAATAACAGGGGGCAATTTAAAACATAATAATTAATAACTATGAATATACCTATTTATGATGGCAATCCTTTATGGAATGATAATGCTGTACCATTTCAATTTTATAATGGTGATTCTGAATTTAGAGATGACGCAATTAAAGTAGCTAAATTTTGTGCTACTAGATTAGGGTATCCCTTAATGGATGTAGAATTACAGTCAGGTTCATTTTTTACAGCTTTTGAAGAAGCAGTAACTATATATGGAAATGAATTATACGCATATAAAATTAGAGACAATCAGTTATCTTTAGAGGGATTAACCACAAGTAGCATGTTAAATACTACTTTAGTTACTCCTAATTTTGCCCCTATAGTTAGATTAACTGAGCAATATGGAGAAGAAGCGGGAACTGGAGGTAATGTAACTTGGCATAGTGGGAGTATAGCTATGACACAAAGCCAGCAAGAGTATGATTTAAATAAATGGGCTACAGATCAAAATATTACAGGTGGTATAGAAATAAAAAGAGTTTTTTATGAAAATGTACCTGCATCTACCCAATTTTATGATCCTTATGTAGGAACAGGGTTTGGTTTTGTTAATTTAATGTCTTCTTTTGGATTTGGAGCTTTAAGTCCTGCTATTAATTTTTTAATGATGCCATTAAATTATGATCTAGCTATAATTCAACAAATAGAAATGAATGATATGGTTAGAAGATCTAATTATAGTTTTGAGCTAATAAATAACAAACTAAAAATATTCCCTATACCAAACATACAAAGTACTGGTAGTGCTTTTATTAATTTTGAATATATTAGTAAAGATGAAAGATTAAAGGCTGGTATAAATAGCAGACCATCAAAAATAACAAATGTATCCAATACACCATATACAAATCCAACATATGGAAGTATAAATTCAGTAGGTAGACAATGGATTTTTGAATATACTTTAGCTTTATCTAAAGAAATGTTAGGATATGTTAGAGGAAAATATAGTACGGTACCTATTCCTAATGCTGATATGACTTTAAATCAATCTGATTTAATAGCTTCAGCAACATCAGAAAAAGTTGCTTTAATTGAAAGATTAAGATCTTATTTTGATGAAACTTCTCGTAAATCTTTATTAGAAAGAAGAGCACAAGAAGTAGAATATAAACAAACAGAATTAAGGCAAGTGCCTTATACAATTTATATAGGATAATATGGCAATGTTTGCAAGACAGAGAGATGTATCTCTGGTTAGACACTTAAATAGAGAAGTTATGGGTAATGTTATTACCCAACAATGTGGTATTTATCAATTTAAATTAGAAGAAACTAAAGTAAATATTTATGGTGAAGCTGCTGGAGAAAAATATTATGATGGTCCTTATTTATTTAATGTATTAATTAATAGACAAGACCAATCCTATGCTGAAGATGTAGAAGGTGTACAATTTGGTCAGGGAATTGATTTTTACTTTTTAAGAGATGATTTAAAAGATGCAGATGTTGTCCCTGGAGTAGGAGATATAATTATCTATCAGGAAGGATATTATGGAGTACAAGGTACCATTGCTAACCAATATTGGAGTGGTAAAAACCCTTCTTACCCAAATAATAATTCTGATGGCACCCCTAATCCATTAAATCCAAATTTACAATTATTTGGTACTAATTTATCAATATTAGTATCCACCTACTATATACCAGCAGATAAAGTAGCTATTTCACCTTATAAAGAAAGATTCTAATGCCAATATATAAAAAACCAACACCTAAAACACAAAAAGAAATAGCTAATTCTTTAGTTAAACCATTCAGTCCTGAATATGGTGACCCAAATTTGGCTAATGATTTATCTAATGCTAATAGAACTCAAACTAATATAGATTTTGATAGATCAACCAAACAAAATTTTAAAGGAGATACTACAAAACCCTTTTCTATAGGCATTCAAGATTTAGATGAAGCAGTTTTTTATTACTTTCAAAATGTTATTAAACCTTTTGTTTATCAAAATGGAGAAAGAAGAAATGTTCCTGTAATTTATGGAGCTCCTGAAAGATGGAAATCATTCCAAAAAGATGGGTATTATAGAGATAAAAAAGGTGCTATAATGTTACCTATTATAGTAATAAAAAGAGATACTATATCTAAAGATAGAACAGTTTATAATAAATTAGACTCTAATCAACCTAATTTATACGGTTCTTTTCAAAAAACATTTAATCCTAAAAATTTTTATAGTAATTTTGATGCATTAAATAATAGAAAAGCAGTAAAAAATTATAGTGCCGTAGTTGTACCTGATTTTGTTACATTAGAATATAGTTGTTTAATTCAAACTTATTACATGGAACAATTAAATAAGGTAATAGAAGCATGTGAATATGCATCAGATGCATATTGGGGTAACCCAGAAAGGTTTAAATTTAGAGCTTTTATAGATCAATTCACTACTGCTACAGAATTAACTTTAGGTAAAGATAGATTAGTTAAAGGTACTTTTAATATTAGAATGAGAGGATATATTATACCTAACACTATACAAAAAGACTTAACTGCTATTAAAAAATATAATTCTAAAGCTCAAGTTGTTATTACTAATGAAGTAGTTTCTAATATGGCGGATTCATCGGCTACTAGAAATCCTACTACTGATGGTAGAAATAGGTAATTTAAATAAAAATATCCATATTTATAATAAAATTTTATGTCACAATCGTTATTAAAAGAAGAGTTGCAAGAATTAAAAGTCCTACAAGATGAAGTTAATATATTAGCATTATCTTTAGGTCAATTAGAAATCCAAAAATTATCATATAGTGATGAATTAAAGGATCTCCAATTGAAACAAGACAAATTAGGAAAAAAACTTCAGGATAAATATGGAGATGGAAATATCAATTTAGAAGAAGGAACATTTACCAAAGCAAAATAATTTTTTGAAGATTTTTTTCATATTTATAATAAAAATCATATTAATATAAGATAAAAATGGCAGAAACTTTAATATCTCCCGGCGTATTAGCAAGAGAAAACGATTCATCACAAATTACAAGCCAACCAGTAGAATTTGGTGCGGCTTTAATTACTCCTGCGGTTTTAGGTCCAGTAGAAGTTCCCACGTTAGTAACTTCATTTAGTGAGTATGAGGCAATATTTGGTTCTACCCTAAATAGTGGTTCAGGACAATATTCATACTTAGGATCAGTAGCAGCAAATAATTATTTTAGTCAAGGTGGTACTTCGTTATTAGTATCAAGAGTAGTAACTACAAATAATGGTACAGCTTCTTTTGCCGCAGCATCATCTACAAGAATTCAAAATAACACACCGAGTGGTGAATTAGTAACTAGAAATTTCGTTTCATCTTCTGGTGCTAATAATTTCTTATTTAGAGGATCAAATCCAAATATTACAACTAATCCAAGCGCATCTGGTTTTGCATATAATATTGCATTTGGAGCTCCAGGAGCTACAGGTTCTACACCTGGTTCAAGTTATAAGTTATCAGGACTTGCTGGTAGTTTATCTGGAACAGGAGCTGAAGTTAAAATAACATTAGCTTCAGGAGTTAGTGGTACTGCATCATTTGCTTCATTTGAAGTAGTTAAATCAGGTTCTGGTTTTGTTGCTAATGAAACAATTACAATTAATAGTGCTTCTTTAGGAGCTACTACTGCCCCATCTGTGGGTAGTAATTTTGTTATTACATTAGCCGCAGCAAATATTCAAGGTACAAATGCACTAACATTAAGTTCATTATCAGAAGGAGAAGTATCAAATAGCGAATTAAGTGAAACCTCTGGAGGTGCCTTAGTATCAGGATCAGCTAATAATGTAAGATGGGAAGTCACAGCTGCTAACACTAGTTCAGGTGTATTTAGTTTAGCTGTAAGAAGAGGTAATGATAGAAACCAACAAAAAACAGTATTAGAAACATTTACTAATGTTTCATTAGATCCATCTCAAGCAAATTATGTTGAGGAACAAATTGGTAACACGTCATTTAGTATTCAACAAGATGGTACAGATTTTTATGTTAAATCACAAGGAGAATTTGTTAATAAAAGTAGATATATAAGAGTAAATCAAGTAAATACTCCAACTTATGAGTATTTTGATAATAATGGGCAAGTAAAAAATGAATTTACATCTAGCTTACCTATAGTACAATCAGGTTCATTTTCACGTGCAACTGGTATGTTATTTGACACATCTTCCAGAGCAATGTTTAATGATAATATTAGCACTACTAATATTCAAGGTGTATCTGCAAATGATTATACTCAATCTATCAAATTATTAACCAATAAAGACGAATATAACTATAACATTTTAGTTGCACCCGGATTAATACATGGAAACCATCCTTCTCAAGTTAATTTATTAGTATCTACGGCAGAAGCTAGACAAGATTGTATAGCAGTAATTGATCTAAGAGCATATAGTTCAACTATTGGACAAATAGTAAATGGAGTAGCTAGTTTCGATTCTAGTTACGCAGCTACTTATTGGCCATGGTTACAAACAGTAGATCCACAAACAGCAAGAACAGTTTGGGTTCCAGCTTCAACCTTTATTTTAGGAACATATGCATTTACTGATGCTTCTTCAGACCCATGGTTTGCACCAGCAGGTATTACAAGAGGTTCTTTAGGTAGAGTAATTAAAGCTGAAAGAAGATTAACAGCAGGAAATAGAGATACTTTATATGAAGCAAATGTTAACCCAATTGCTACATTCCCAGGACAAGGAGTTGTAGTATTTGGTCAGAAAACATTACAAAAACAAGCTTCTGCATTAGATAGAGTAAATGTAAGAAGATTATTAATTGCTTTAAAATCATTTATTGTACAAGTTTCTGATAATTTAGTATTTGAACAAAATACATTAGCTACAAGAAATAATTTCTTAACACAAGTTAATCCATATTTAGAATCAGTACAACAAAGACAAGGATTATTTGCTTTTAAAGTAATCATGGATGATAGTAACAATACACCAGATGTAATAGATAGAAACCAATTAATTGGACAAATATACTTACAGCCTACTAAAACAGCTGAATTCATTATATTAGATTTCAATGTATTACCAACTGGAGCAACGTTTCCATCATAAAAACTAAAAAATAGAATATTTATAATAAAATAAGACAATAAAATGGCAGTATTAGACCCGAACGAAATATTTTTCACAGCTTTTGAACCAAAACAAGCTAATAGATTTATCCTATTTGTAGATGGATTTCCAGCTTATGTAATGAAAGCAGTGGCAGGTGTTAATGTATCCCAAGGAGCGGTAGCTTTAAATCATATTAATGTTCAAAGATATGTAAAAGGTAAAACAGTATGGGGACCAATAGATATTACTCTATTCGATCCTATTACTCCTTCAGGAGCTCAAGCAGCTATGGAGTGGATGAGATTACATCACGAATCAGTAACTGGTAGAGATGGTTACAGTGATTTTTATAAAAAAGATTTAACTGTAAACGTACTAGGACCTGTAGGGGATATAGTATCTGAATGGATAATTAAAGGAGCATTAATAACATCATTAAACTTCGGAGATTACAATTGGGATACTGAAGATACAGCACAAAATATATCAATGACTGTACAACCAGATTATTGTATATTAAATTTCTAAAAATTTTACCCTCCCTTATACTTTGAAAAATAGCTTGGCTTCGGTCAAGCTTTTTTTTATATTAATATGTATAACTGTAAACGTTATTAACTAATAAAGATTATATGAGTGAATTTAAATTCCCAAGTGAAGAAATAGACCTTCCATCTAAAGGTTTAATTTATCCCAAAGACAATCCTTTATCCAAAGGTAAAGTAGAGATAAAATATATGTCTGCTAAAGAAGAAGATATATTAACTAACCAATCATACATTAAAAAAGGTACGGTATTAGATAAACTATTAGAATCAGTAATAGTAGATGATAAAATTAAAGTTAAAGATCTAATTTTAGGTGATAAGAATGCATTATTAATAGCTACTAGAATTTTAGGATATGGAGCTAAATATGAATTTATAAAATTAGGAGAATTACATACAGTAGATTTAACTGATATTAATAATACTCCATTTTCTAAAAAAGATATTTTAAATGTAGGAGTTAATGAGTTTCCTTTTACTTTACCTCATAGTAAAGCTAATATTACATTTAAAATAATAGATGGACATGATGAATATAAAATTGAAAGAGAATTAGAAGGATTAAGAAAGATTAATAAAAATAATTCTCCAAATTTATCCACAAGATTAAAATATATAATTACATCAGTTGAAGGAGATAGTGAAAAGAAAACAGTAAGAGAATTTGTAGATAAACATTTATTAGCAATTGATTCAAGAGCTCTAAGAGATGAAATAAGAGCTAAGCAACCTGACGTTAATTTAGAATTAACTGACGATGCGGGAGAGGAGGTAGTTATACCCATCGGGGTTAACTTTTTTTGGCCTGAACTCTGATAAAATCCCTGAATTAAGAGTAGCAGTTTTTAGGCAAATACATCAAATAGTTTTTAATGGTCAAGGAGGTTATTCTTGGACTGAAGTATATAATATGCCAATATGGTTAAGGAAATTTACTTTTAGTGAACTCCAATCTTATTATAAGGAAAAAAACAAACCACCAGAAAATCTTAATTCAAAAACATTGGTAGATAAAGATGGTAATGTAAATACCCCAGCATTTGCCCAAACATCAGCACAATATAAAAGAAAAACTAGTTATAAATAGTTTAAAGTTTTAATATTTATAATAGAACTTATACCATATTATGGCTAAAATAGAAGACTTAAATAAAGAAATTGCGGAACTACGTAAGCAATTAGGTAGAGTAGCAAGAGAACCTTTTTTATCAAGCCAAATAGATGATGCTTCTATAGCATTAAGGGGTTTAAAAGCTGAATTTAACGACTTAAATAGTGATATAGCAAATTTAAGTAATCAATTCAAAAATATCCTATCTGAATTTTCAAGTGCTAAATTTTTTGTAAATCAAACTCGAGCTTCCTTTAAAGGTTTAGTTTCTATAACAGAAAAACTTAGAGGAGTCCAAAGATCAGGTAATATATTATCAGAAAAAGAATTAAGTAACATTAAAGCTAGACAGGATCAAGAAAAACGTAATCTAGAATTTATTATTGAATATGGAAATTTAAGAGGTGCTGATTTAGAAAATGCAAAAGTAGGTCTAGCAGCTATTAATGGTGAACAATCAGAATTTAATCAATTATTAAATGAAACCATAGCATTCCAAGACCAAATATCTAATAATTTTGGTAATCAAATATTTGGAGGTTTAAGTAAAGTAGTAAAATCAATTCCGGGATTATCTGGAATGGCAGCTCCTTTTGAAGGTGCCGCAGAAGCAGCAAATGAAGCATCAAAAACAAATGCCATAAATGCTCAGTTTGCTGAAAAACAATTTGAGGCTTCCAAAAAACAAAGGGCATTAGATATGGAGGCTCTTAAGACTGGAAAAGGATTAAATCAAGATGTAGCTAAAAGATTAGGTTTAGAAGATAAATTTAAATTTAAAAAAGATGGTAATGTTAATATGTCATCTTTTAATAAAAAAGATATTGATGGTTTAGCTAAAGGAGTAAAACCTATTACTAAACAAATGCCTAAAGGTTTAAATGTAGCTAAAGCGGGAATGCAAGCTTTAGGTAAATCTTTAACTAAAGCATTAGGACCAATAGGTTTAATTATTGAATTAGTTAAAGGATTAATGAAGGCAGATGAGCAAGCTGTTAAGTTACAAAAGAACATGGGTTTTACCCAAAAAGAAGCTCGTGGGTTTGCATTAAATATGTCTCAGGCGGCAGCAATGTCTGGTGATATTAGTATCACTGGTACTAAATTATTAGAAACTTTTCATAAGATTAATGATACCTTAGGAGTTCAAATGCAATTTAATAATGATATCCTTGTTACATCAGCTAAATTTATGAAACATTATGGTGTATCAGCAGAACAAGCTGGTAATTTAGCTTTAAATATGGCCATAACTGGTAAATCAGGTAAAGAAGTACAAGTACAACAAGCTGCCATAGTAGGTTCTTTAGAAGAACAATATGGTCAAAGATTAAATTTACAAAAAATAGCACAAGAAACAGCTAATGTAACTGGAGCATTAAGAGCTAATTTAGGAGGTTCTGTAGTAGAAATAACTAAAGCTGTAGCTGAAGCTAAACAATTAGGAACA
>JAAHTG010000487.1_pt1 | contig 21386 bp, 17 predicted proteins | sample 6116081 | NCBI WGS metagenome assembly JAAHTG01 (sample SAMN13939989, study PRJNA603662) | sponge metagenome | isolation source: marine sponge | host: Mycale hentscheli | place: New Zealand | collected 2005 | reverse complement strand
CCACATACAGATCGCTGGGGGTGGAGTCGCCGTTCAGCAGGAATGCGATTTTACCGTCGTCGGCGGAAAACCGAACGTTAATGACATTGCCAGCAGGAAGATCGGGCAGGGTAACGGGCGCCATGGTCTGGCCGTCCATAATGGTGATCTTGGTCTCGGCGTCAGCGTTGATGCTTTCAACCCGGTAACGGCCGGTGTTGGAGTAGCCAATACCGGACACATTCCAGTCAGCGGTTACATAAGGCTTCTTTTCACCGGTTTTCATATCGTAGGCCCAAGCCTCGGCAAACTCGCTCGCCTCATTGGTTGACAGGATAAGCTTGCCGCCCGCCGAGAAGCCATATGTGCTGTAGGCGATATTGCCTTCATGCTCGGTAACTAGTGCTGGTGGACCGCCCGAGGCAATATTAGCAACATAAACATCGCTATCTGCTGAGGTGCGCGGTTTTACCATGGCTAAATAGCGGTCATCGCCGCTAACCGCGGTTAGCTGCATCGCATCTGCGTTTTCAAAAACCATTCTTCTGTCATAGCCATCTGTTTTATAGGCATAAAGATCGAATGCCTTGGCGTCGCGCTCGTTGGTTGACAGGTAAAATTCGCTTTTGTCGCTCGACCAACCCACAAATGCGGCCTTGGTTTTATCTGTTGCAGTCAGGTCTGTTGCGGAACCGTCAGTTTCGCGCACCCACACGTGGTTCAACTCGTCGCCGCCGCCGTCTGCGGTATAAAGAATGCGTTCGTCGCCTGGGAAGTAGCTGACAGCAATGGTGGCGCTGGTAGTTGAGTTGGTTAGCTGCATGCGGTCGCCGGAGGCAATATCAACAGCAAACGCATTAAAAATGCCGCTTTCGTCGCTGGTGATCAACACCTTGTCGCCGCTGGGTGAAAAGGCGTGACCTGCGCCGTTGGCGATGCCGAAACTGGTGGTGTTGAAAAATGTTTCCGCTGAATATTTTGTTGCGGCTTGCTCGGTAGTGGCAGCTGTGCCGCTTTTAGTCGCGGTTTCGCTGCAGGCCGTAAGCGGCAACGCAAGAGCTAGTGCCAACGCTGGCATTCGGATTAGGTTTTTCATCAGATTTCTCCCCAAAATCATCAGGATTAAAAACAGGTAAAAAGATTTCAGATGAAACCTACTGCTTTCAAGGGACTGATCGCAAGGTCAAAGGGATGAACTTGCGATGCGCCGTATGACTGTATGTGTGTCCTGATCAAAATATTGTGGCTTTCGAATTGCGGGCGCCGGTTTTATAATGGTGTGAGCATTGAACCAGTAGGTTTTTTGCGACGTGCAGGAAAAGCGAGCCATAACTATATGACACCAGCGACGGATCATCCCTACAGCTTGCGTGAAGAAATACTTCATGCGGCTACCCATGGTATCGCTGCGGTTGGCGCGATTGTGTGCCTGGTTTTGCTGTTGATCAAGGTGAACAGTGGCGTTGGCGGCGTGGTTGCCGTTTCGCTATACGGCGGAGCGATGATCGCCATGTTCGCCAGTTCAACGCTCTATCACAGCCTGTTCGCCACCAAGGCCGCTGGTTTTCTCAAAATGCTGGACCATTCGGCTATTTATCTGAAAATAGCCGGGTCTTATGCGCCGTTTGCTCTGATCAGCCTGCCGGCAACCACAGGTGTTTGGGTTATGGTTGGCGCGTGGGGTGCTGCTGTGCTTGGAATTGGTTTCAAACTCCGCGCGTTCCTCAGCAAAACGGGCAAGCGCTTTAACATTTTGTCGCTGGCCATGTATTTGGCCATGGGTTGGGCGGGCGTTTTGATGATTGTGCCGCTGTCTGAAGCATTGCCGCAGGTAGCGATCAATTGGATCATCGCGGGCGGGTTAGCTTACACCATTGGTGCGGCTTTTTATGCCATGAAGAAATGGCCTTATATGCATGTGGTCTGGCACCTGTTTGTGGTCGCGGGCAGTGCCTGCCATTTCGTCGCCATATATTGTTATGTGCTTTGAACTAGCGCTGTCATCTGATGAGCAATTCTCTTTCTCGCGCTGTTACATCTAGTCAGGCAGGGCCGCATCCACGCCTGCCGGAAATTGTACTGCGCCATTTGAATGCTGAGCATTTAAAGCCCGCTGCGAGGCACACCAAAGATGCTTTTGCCCATATGCTGCATTGGATCGGCGATCGCAAAAATCCATTGATTATGGACGCCTGCTGCGGCGTGGGCGATAGCAGTCGCAACTTGGCAGATGCTTTTCCTGACCATCTGGTTATCGGTGTTGATAAGTCAGCCCACCGGCTTGAGCGTGGGGCTGGCCACAACGGCCATGAAAATCTATTTTTGCTGCGTGCTGATCTGAATGATTTGTACCCATTGTTGGTCACGTCCGGTCTCATATTTGATCGGCATTATATCTTGTACCCCAATCCCTGGCCGAAGCCCGGGCACTTGGGGCGCCGTTGGCACGGCGCGCCAGTTTTCCGGGACCTGATAAAGCTGGGTGGTCGGTTCGAGGTGCGTTCCAATTGGCGCATATATTTGGCGGAATTTCAGATCGTCCTTGATATTGCCGGGACCGAGGCCTCGATCAATCGGATATTTCCCGACCCGCCGTTGACGCCGTTTGAAGCCAAATACCACGCCAGCGGCCAGGACCTGTGGCAGCTTGTTTGTGAGAGCCACCCGGCGTCTCGAAAATAATTTATGCTCATTTGCTTGACGACTGCGTGGTTTGATATACTTCGTATACGAAATAAAAAACTATAGCGGTTGTGTATGAGCCAGCATTCAAGTCCAAAACTGTTCCATTTGTTGCACCGAACCCATCAGGCGCTGTTTCGCGCCTCGGGTAAAATGCTGGGCGACGAGTTGGGTATTTCCACGTCTCAGAGTGCGGTGCTGCTGTATTTGAAGCGTGCCGACAATGCGACTATGGGCGACTTGGCGCAGGCGGTCGGCCTGACTATAACGTCAGCTTCCGGCCTGATTGACCGGATGGAACAAAAGCAGTTCGTTACACGCCAACGCTCGAAGAGCGACCGACGAATTATTCAGTTGTCACTCACCAAAACCGGCAGACAAATACTGTCCAAAGCCGAGCCTCTGGTCAGAGCTGCGAATGCGGCCATGCTGGAAAAAATTGGCAGTGATGACCACGTCGAGATATTTGCCCGGGCTTGTGAGGCGATGATTGATGCCGCTGATGAGGTATATTCCCGAGCAAAACCCGACGCCACAAAATTAAAGCATCAAACAAATCAAGATACTCCCTTTGAAAGGACAAGCGCATGACCACAGATATTTTGACCAGCGTACAAGACCGGATATTGACCATCACTTTCAATCGTCCTGAAAAAAAGAACGCCATAACTGCGGCCATGTACAGTGCGATGGCAGATGCTATGGAGGACGCCAACAAAAATGACGATATCCGGGTGATTCTGTTTAACGCGAACGGAGATGCTTTCACCGCAGGCAACGATTTGATCGATTTCCGTGATAACCCGCCGCGCGGACCTGAAACCGGTGTCGCCCGGTTTCTGCGTGAGCTGGTACTTGCCCGCAAACCGTTGGTGGCCGCAGTGAACGGCGTCGCCGTCGGTGTTGGTTTTACCATGCTACTGCACTGCGATATTGTTTACATGTCTGAAAGTGCACAATTGCAGGCGCCGTTTGTTGATCTGGCCTTGGTGCCGGAAGCGTCATCGTCGCTATTATTGCCCGCGCGCATTGGGCAGGCTAAGGCCGCCGAAATATTCATGCTGGGCGAGCGCGTGCACGCAGCGGAAGCCGATGCAATGGGTATTGCGTCAAAGGTATTTCCAGCGGGTGATTTGGCTGCAGCCGCCCGTAAAGCCGCCGTGGCATTGTCGAAAAAGGCACCGGAATCGCTTCGCCAAACCAAACAACTGATGCGCGGTGACTTAGATATCATTTCAGCCCGTATGCTGAAGGAAAGCGAGTTGTTTGGCGAGCGCCTGCAATCGCCGGAACTGGTGGAGGCCGTAATGGCCTTTTTACAAAAACGTGAGCCGGACTTCGGTTAACACTGTCGCTTGCATGGCTGCATTGCGGTAAAACCCACTGGTAGTTTCCCGATCAGTCGCTAAGGTACAGCCTTCACCCATGCAAGCAGAGCTGTACCATTATGTCTGATCCATCCAAGAAACTGAAAAGCTGGCAGAACCCAGAGGTCTGCTTGATCCTGATCGCAGCTGCCGGGCCATTCAGTTTCGCCATCTGGATGGCACTGTTGAATAATTTTACCATCGAAGTGGCAAGCTTTACCGGCCGTGAAATAGGCATTCTGCAAAGCCTGCGCGAAATTCCGGGCTTTCTGGCTTTTACAGCTGTGTTTTTGTTGTTGTTGATGCGCGAGCAGGTGCTGGTCGTTCTGTCGTTGGCGTTGCTGGGATTTGGAGTTGCGATAACCGGATTGTTGCCCAGTGAATACGGCCTCTATTTCACTACGGTGTTGATGTCTATTGGCTTTCACTATTATGAAACCCTACAAATGTCGCTGTCGCTGCAATGGTTGCCAAAAGAACGGGCACCAAGGGTAATGGGTTGGCAGCTGTCTGCAAAATCAATTGCCGCTATCATCGCATACGGTTTGCTTTGGCTTATGCTGGAAGGCTTCGATGTGGCCTTCGCCTGGCTCTATGCGGTTGCAGGTCTGGTGACCATATTGCTCGCGTTATTCATCTGGATGGCATTTCCGCGCATTGATGGGCACGAGCCACAGCATAAAACCATGATTCTGCGGAAACGCTATTGGCTATACTATGCGCTAACCTTCATGGGCGGCGCTCGCCGGCAGATATTTGTGGTCTTTGCCGGGTTTCTATTGGTCGAAAAATTTGGTTTTGCAGCTTCAACCGTTGTCGCTCTCTATCTGGCCAATCATGTTGTAACAAGTTTGGTATCGCCAAAGCTGGGCTCATATATCACGCGCTTCGGTGAACGAAGAATACTGATCATTGAATATGTCGGGTTGATTGTTGTTTTTGGCAGTTATGCCTTTGTGGAAAGTGCGGCTATCGCAGCTGCTCTATATGTGGTGGACCATATATTTTTCTCCTTCGCTATCGCTCAAAAAAGCTATTTGCAAAAAATCGCTGACGGCAAAGACATTGCCGCAACATCAAGCGTTAGTTTCTCGATCAATCATATCGCGGCAGTTGTCATTCCGTGGGCGTTCGGTGCCTTCCTGTGGATCCACTCGCCGTCATATGTGTTTGTAGCGGGTGCAGGCATGGCCTTCATTTCTCTACTACTGTCTCTGAATGTGCCGAGGCGGCCTGAACCAGGCAACGAGGTTGTGCTGGGACGTATAGCTGTTCCCGCTGCTGCGGAATAACTTGAGGGTGGAGTTACCCGGCGGCTTCGACAAAAAGCCGGTCGTAGCTCTCAACCATAGTATCCAAGCTGTAGCGCTTCCGCACCAGCTTCTGGTTGGCCGCTCCCAAAGACTTCGCTAGTGCAGGGTCTGACAGCAATGTATCCAGGTTTGTTGCTAACTCCCCGGCTTCGCGCCCATCAATGAAACGGCGATTTTCCTCAGCAACCATGGTGGCCGTGTCGCCCACGTCTGTGCTGGCAATCGGCTTTCCGGCTGCCATTGCTTCCAGTACCGAGATCGGCATTTGTTCAGTATCCGACGAAAGGGCAAAAATATCGAAGGCCGTCACAATTTTTTGCGGTTCATTAAGGGTGCCGGTGAAGATAACTCGATCGGGCATGCAAATGCGTTCCGCCAGCATTTTCAACGCTGCCATGCCGACACCGTCGCCGACGATCACCAAGCGGGCTTCAGTATGTTTATTTTCAATCTGGCTGAAGGCTTCGATCAGGCGGCCAATGTTTTTCTCTGGGTTGAGCCGCGCGACCGTGCCAATGATCGGGCTGCCAGAGGCCAAGCCATACCGGGTCAAAATCTCCGGGTCTGCCGCGCGATCAAACAGGCTGGTGTCAATACCGTTGGGCACATATGACAGTCGTTTTTCCGGCACGCCCCAACTGCTTCGCGCAAGAGTAGCTAATTGGTTGGATGGCACAATCACCCGGCTGCAACGCGGGTAAACCAGCTTTCGCAAAAGCCGCCGTGACCGTATCTCTTCGCCGCGCTCATCTTCTCCGAAGCCGTCCTGAATATGAACGGTTGGGCAGCGTTTGGGCAACCGGTTGGACATGGCCCATTCGATGCTGCCCCAATTATAGGTAACAAGCAGGTCGGGCTGAATTTGCTGCAGGGCTTTGCGGCATCCGCGCAGCGCGCCGACCAGGTTGTTCTTGGGAATAAGGTCAGGCGGTATGCGCGCGCCGCGAAAATGATCGCTCAGTTCGGCGGCGTCATAACAGTCATCCATCGCGTAAATCAGATGATTGTGCGGCGCGTTACTGGCATTTAGATAGGTAGTCATACGCCGCTGCGAACCGCCCAATTCGAAGGACGGAAAAACATGCAATATTCTGAGTGATTTGGCCACTTCCTGCTCCCGATCGCCCCCCTGCGACAGTTAGGACTGATAGTATCGGCGTTATGGGACCAATAACAAGGGCCGAGTGTAGATAGGTACCATCACAGTATAGTCAGTGACTCATGTAAATAGGCAATTGGCTGTGTTCGATCAGGTGTTTGGTAACACCGCCCAGTATCAATTCGCGCCAGCGTGCCGTTGAAAATGCCCCGATGACAATTGAATCTGCCCCGCAGGTTTGAGCAGCTTCCAGTACAGTTGCGCCGACCGAATTGTTGCCTTTGGGCATCTGGATATGGTCCGCGGCGACTCCGTGCGTTTCCATGTAAAATCCGATGTCATCCAGCGTGGGACGGTCTTCGCCTAAATCCCCCACCTGGAGAATGCTGACTTTCGCCGCCTTTTTCAGCACAGGCAGCGCGCCGCCAACAGCCCGGGCGCATTCTGCTCGGCCATTCCAAGCCACCAGCAAATTGTCCAACATCGGGCCGGTGTATGTTTCGGGTAACATCAATACCGATCGACCGGAACGGAACACGAGGTCATCAAAAATCTCAGACTGAGCTGAGTTTTTGCCTTGAGGTCGCTCACACACAGCAAAATCTGCGGTTCGTGCACACCGACCAACATGGTCATCCACATCACCAACCAGTACGCGCCAGATAGCCCTGGCAGACTTATCATTGTCACTGGATGTTCCAACCGCGTGAACAGCAATACCTTGATTCGTTACAGCTGCGTTGAAAGTTGCTTCCGCAGCTGCTGCATAGTTAAGGCCCTCGCGCTCGGTGGCATCGCACATGTCCTGTATCATTTCTGCGGTCAGGCCTTCACCTAACAGTGGAACCGCGTGTTTGGGATCACGACGGATGAAAAGCCCGGTCAGCGTTGCTTCAAAACGTTTGGCCAGATTGGCTGCCGCCGCAGATAAAGTATCGACGTCGTTGGCTCGCGTTAGCGGAAGAATTATCGATTTCATTGCAGACCCCTTGATTTCGGTGGCTATTGCACGGGCTGCCCGCGCGGTTCTGTTGGTTTGTAGCGGTTGATGATACCATTATTTCCTTGATTGGACGCGATAGTCCGTCATCATATTGGTTCATCGATTGTTCAGCCCCATTTTGCGAAAGTATAACCCATGAAACATATTTTAGCGATTTTGTTCTTGGTTACCTGCGTCGCCACCTTGCCGGGCGCCGACAGCACAGTTTTTGCGCCTGCTGCTAACGCGGTAATGGACGAGCATGACGATGCGCGTGAAGCCTTAAGGCGCGGTGACATATTGCCCTATTCGGCAATTAAACGAATTGTCGAAAGTCAAGTGGACGGCAAAGTTGTTGGCCAGAAGCTGCGCCGCACCAACCGAGGCTGGCAATATGACTTGCGTGTGCGCCCGAAAAATGGCCGCGTGATGGTTGTGGTTGTAAACGCCAAAAACGGCAGCATCGTCAGCCGACGCTAGGGATCCACCAGTAAATAAAAAACGAAACAGCGAGCTTGAGGGGCACTATGAGAATTTTGATTGTAGAAGACGATGTAACACTGGCCGGACAAATCGCCGATAATTTGAAAGATGCGGGTTATACATACGATATTGCCCATGACGGTGAAGAAGGCCATTTTTTGGGTGACACCGAACCTTACGACGCTGTTATTCTTGATCTGGGCTTGCCGGTTATGGACGGTGCCAGCGTTTTGAAAAAATGGCGGGTTGACGGTAAAAAAATGCCGGTGATGATACTAACTGCGCGCGATAGCTGGACCGACAAGGTTGAAGGATTGGATGCGGGCGCTGATGACTATCTGGCGAAGCCCTTCATTGTGGGAGAATTGTTGGCGCGGCTGCGCGCTCTTATTCGTCGGTCTGCCGGCCAAACGTCCCCCGTGTTGGAAGTGGGCCCCGTGCGCCTTGACACCCGTAACAGCAAGGTAACCGTGGACGGCAGTGCGATTAAACTAACCGCACAGGAGTTTAAGCTTCTGTCATATCTGATGCATCACGAGGGCAAAGTGATCTCGCGCACCGAGCTGACAGAACATATCTATGACCAAGATTTCGACAAAGATAGCAACACCATTGAGGTGTTCGTTAACCGCATTCGCAAGAAGCTGGCGGTGGCGATAATCCAGACCGTGCGCGGCCTTGGTTACCGTATCGAGTGGGAGGGCGATAGCGAGTGAACCCACCCGAAAACAGCGCGGTAGCCGACACGTCGGCGTCAACTGACCATGAGCCTGGCAAAGTTGCACGTTTTATTGGGTCGCTGACGGGCAGGCTGGTAATTTCGGCGGTTGTCTGGTCATTTGTTGCGCTTGTTGTCGGTGGATTTGTACTGTCGTTTGCTTTTCGCAGTTATGTTCTGACCGACGTGGACAAACGACTGGAGTTGTTGCTGGACACGCTGGTTGGCATTAGTGAAGTATCGCCGGAAGGCGAATTTCGATTCAATCAAACATTGGCTGACCAGCGCTTTGTTGCGCCTTATTCGGGTTGGTACTGGCAGGTGTCAGCCGACGGGATGGCACCGCTGCGCTCGCGCTCGCTGTGGGATTTCGCGTTTGACCCACAACACGAACAGCGGTCTTTTTCTCTGCGGTACAGCATTGCCGCTGGACCGGACGGCCAGCAGCTGCGGCTGGCTGAGCATGATATTATTCTGCCCGAAGCTGAGCGGGTGTTCCATTATCAGATCGCCACTAATATGGCTGAGGTCCAGGCCGCCATTAACCGTTTTAACTGGTTGCTGGTCAGCGCGCTCGCTGTAATATTACTTACTTTGACGCTTGCGCTGGTTCTGCAGGTTAGCTACGGGCTCAGGCCGCTGCGCCAAATCAAGCGCGATTTGGGCGATGTACGAGCCGGGCGAACCACCAAACTGGCGGCGGGTGATATGAAGTTGCCGCAAGACCTGACACCGTTGGTCGACGAGATTAATGGTCTGATCGATCAGAATGACAAGTTGGTGCAGCGGGCTCGCACCCATGTGGGTAACTTGGCTCACGCGCTGAAAACACCACTTTCTGTTATTCAAAACTCAGTTGACGGCGACGATAGCGAGCAGGGCACCACCATTGCCCGCCAGGCGCGCGATATTAGAGTTCATGTTGACCATCATCTGAAACGCGCCCGAATTGCTGGTGGGGGCACTGGCGTTGGCCTGCCGGTCAGCGAGCGCATTAGCAAATTAGCGAAAGCGGTTTCGGTTATTGCGGGCGACAAAAAGTTGGAAATGTCAGTGGACTGCGATGCCGGAATTATGTTTGACGGCGAGAAAGAAGATTTTGACGAGCTGATGGGCAATCTGCTGGATAATGCGGCGACCTGGGCAGCGTCGAAAGTTAGCGTGGTGGTGGTTCGCAAGGAAAAAGGCCTGCGTCGACCAATGATGGATATCACGATTGGCGATGACGGTGTTGGCGTGCCAGCCGACAAGCGCGACAGTCTTTTTGATAGAGGCAAGCGGCTGGACGAACAGGTGCCGGGCACCGGGCTTGGCTTGGCTATTGTCCGCGATATTGCGGATATGTACGGCGGTGATGTGAAGCTGGGTGCATCAACGCTTGGTGGCCTTAGTGCCACCTTGACGTTGCCAGCAAAATAAGCGGAATTCGTTTCGCTCGGGAGAGCAATCTGTGACTGAATTAAGTTCAGGGCCAATGCCACCATCTGCGCTGCGCGGTGACAACCGGGGCGACAGAGTAACCGGTGCATCCTGGGCTTCACGCAGCCCCGTACTCGGGCGGCGGGGCATGGCTGCAACCTCGCATCCATTGGCAAGCCAGATAGCAATAGATATCCTGAAAAAAGGTGGGTCCGCCGTTGATGCGGCAATTGCGGCCAATGCTGCCCTTGGATTGATGGAACCCACCGGTAGTGGCATCGGCGGTGATTTGTTTGCTATTGTTTGGGACCCTGCGAGCGGGAAATTACACGGTCTTAACGCATCAGGGCGCGCGCCATTGGGCCAGACGCGGAATCAGTTGAAGGACAGACTTGGCGGCGAGAGTGCTATTCCCGACTATGGTAGTTTGTCTGTTTCCACGCCCGGTGCGGTTGATGGTTGGTTTATGCTGCACCAAAAATTCGGCAAGCTGTCGATGTCCGACAATTTGGCGCCGACAATTGACTATGCTCGCGCGGGCTTTCCGGTCAGTCAGGTGATTGCCAATCACATGCAGCAACACGCTGTGAGCTTTCCAGCAGCCTTTGAGCAGGGGATACTCGAAGAGATAGACAATTATCGCTCTACTTATTTGGCGGACGGCGCAGCCCCAGTGGAAGGACAGGTGTTTCGCAATCCGGACCTGGCGGCGACGCTGGCGCTGATTGGTCGAGATGGGCGGGAGGCATTCTACCGCGGCGAGATCGCCGATACTATTGAGGCTTATTTCCGGCGCATCGGTGGCCCGCTCAGGAAAAAAGATTTTGAACAGCATACAGGTAATTGGATCACACCGGTTTCGGTGAATTACAGGGGGTATGACGTTTGGGAGCTACCGCCAAACGGGCAGGGCATTGCCGCGCTTCAGATGCTGAACACCCTCGAAGGATTTGATCTTCAAACGATGGGGCACAATTCTGCCGACCATTTACATGTGATGGCCGAAGCCAAGAAGCTGGCGTTTGAAGACAGGGCGCGTTTTTATGCGGACCCCGGCTTTTACGATATACCGCTGGACACCCTGCTGTCCAAAGACTATGCCGCCGAGCGCCGCAGGCTGATCCAGATGGATACTGCACTTCAGGACGTTGACCACGGCGACCCCAAGCTCGTTGGCGGTGACACGGTTTACCTGACTACGGCAGACGAAACCGGTATGATGGTTTCGCTGATCCAGTCCAATTACATGGGCATGGGGTCTGGCCTTGTGCCGGACGGATTGGGTTTCATGTTTCAGAACCGGGGCACACAGTTTTCCCCGTCGGAAGGGCATCCCAATCTTTATGCACCGGGCAAGCGGCCATTTCATACCATCATTCCGGCGTTTCTGACCAAAGAGGGCAAACCGGTTATGAGCTTCGGCCTGATGGGCGGCGCAATGCAACCGCAAGGCCATGTCCAAATTATTGTTAATATGTTGGACTTCGGCATGACAGTGCAGGAGGCTGGAGATGCTGCGCGGTTCCACCACCTTGGCTCAACTGAACCCACCTGGCAGGGCCGCATGAAGGACGGTGGTACCCTGCAACTGGAAAGCGGTATTGCGCGGCTTGTATATGACGAACTGGCACGGCGCGGCCACAGCTAGAGATTACCACTGGCCCGTTTGGTGGCTATCAGGCAATTAAGCAAGACTTGGGGACGGGTGTCTATTGGGGCGCAACTGAAATGCGCAAGGACGGTGCAGCCATAGGCTATTAAATTTATTAATAACTTTGTTTGCTCTACCTATTAGTGTATTTATTGATATAAATACAAATTAATACAAATTTTGACTATTAAATTAGCAAGTTTTACGTGCATTGTGCATTAGAAGTAACATATTGTTGGAAGTGTTCGAGTGAACAATTGGACCAAACTAACCAGTAAATTATTACACGGCAATCGGACAAGCGACGGTTCTATGACCGAAAACACAACTTTAGATAAAATACCTTTCCCTTTTGGATTAGTTGATTCAAAGGGGACCATTATTGCGAGCAACCGAGATTTCGCGCATGCCGCCGCATTGCCCGACAGTGTAAAGGGTGGCGCCCGGCTGGATGAATATTATGAGTGTGAAGACGCTGATAGCAGCCTGAATGATCAAATAAAACTCTGCATCAATGGGCGGGAAACCTGTCAAGTTTGTGTGCGAGCGAAAAACGGTGAGAAAGCCTGGCAAACTCTGTTGCTGAGCTCCGATGCCAAAAGCGCTCAATGTTCGGTTCAGATCATTCCCGGCTCGATAGTTGATCACAGCGGCGCGGTGCCTGGCTCGACCAAAGCAGCAGGCGCTGTACCGCCGTCCAAGCAGACCATTGATTTCCTGTCCGGACTGAACCACCACCTTAGAACGCCGGTCAACGGTGTGCTGGGAATTGCTGATCTGCTCGCTGAAACCGAACTATCTGACCAACAAGCGTCCTATGTTGATATTCTATCGCGGTCCTGCAACGCTCTCATACATTTGGTCGATGAAATTCAGTCGATCACCTTGTTAGAACAAGGGGTTATGGGGCTAGATCGGGACAGTGTTGATATTCAGGCTATGGCCGGCGAAGTGCTAGAGTTGTTTACCGTGATCGGGAAGCAAAAGGAAATTTCAAGCAAAATTGAAATCAGCGACCCGCTGCCGGAAGCGTTGACTACAGACAGCAAGAAACTGCGGCAAATACTGTTCATCCTGCTGGACAATGCATACCGTTACACTGATCAAGGTGCAATCAGCGTGAGTATTTCCCACGATGCCAGCGCGAAAGTTCCAATTTTGCAGTTGGCGGTGAAAGACACAGGCATCGGTATTGCCAATGATCGGCTACCATCGCTTTTTGACGAAAAGACCGAAAATGGCAATCTGAGCAGTAAAAATTACGGCAACACGGGTCTTGGTCTCATTCTATGCCACAAGCTGGTTGAATTGATGGGTGGTACAATCGAGGTCGACAGCAGTTTCGGACACGGCGCTTGTTTTACTGTGAAATTACCTGCGGCAGAGGCCAGGGTCGGCGAGGGAGATCGACCGGGAACAGATGTTGAAGACGGCGCTGCAGCAACATCTGCGCGGATCATCGCAGATGTCAGCTGGAATATTCTTGCCGCAGAGGACAATCCGGTCAATCAGATGCTGTTTCGGACCGTGCTTGAGCGTTTTGGTCACCGCGTTACCGTTGTTGGTAACGGCCAGGAGGCAGTTGCCTGCGTACAGATGGGCCAGCCGTTTGATATAATTCTAATGGATATTTCCATGCCGGTTATGGACGGCATCGACGCCACAGCCATGATAAGGTCTTTGTTTGGTGCGGTTGGATCTACACCTATATTGGCCCTCACCGCCCATGCAATGGACGGTGACAGGGAAAAATTTATCAATGCAGGCATGGACGGCTATCAAAGTAAGCCGGTTGACCCTATGGCGCTGCAAAAAGCGATCGCCGAGGTCATAGAGAATCACGACAGTGAGTCAATCGATAGCCAGAACCTGGATCAGCCGGACGCTACGGCACCAGCACAATCGGAACGCCCAGCGAGTGTGCCAAAGAATTAGCAACACTGCCTAATATAAGGTCGCTCAATCGTGATCGACCCCGCCGTCCGACAAAAACCATATTTGCGTGATCTTTCTTGGCGATGCCGCGAATAATTTCTACTGGGTCACCCCAATCAAAATGCGTGCTGATATCGACGCCCTTATCGCTATTCTTGTCTACAAGTGGTGCCAGAATGTCTTCCTTGGCGTGCATTTCTTCTTCATCGCGGGCAATTGGCCGGTTGGCAAGTTCCTCAATCGATATGGGCCGGTAACCTGACCAGGGAATAACTGTCACCAACTTTACGGTTGCGCCGGTTTCTGCCGCCAAGCTCACTGCTCGCGCTGCAGCCCTTTCGCCCCATTCACTGCCGTCTACGGCAACCAGATACATTTTGTGCTTTGTCATGTCGAACCCCTATTGTTGCTGATAGTCTATCTTCGCAATAGGGCGACCTTGTTTCCTTGATCAAAGTCAACCTACCGCGCAATTGGGCACAATAGCATTTTGCACATAAGTTGGCACGCTAAAGCGAGGCATACCGGTTCTTGATCATGTCGGCGCATTTTTCCGCAACCATAATTGTCGGGGCATTAGTGTTGCCGCCAATAAGGCGCGGCATAACCGAGGCATCTGCCACCCGCAAGTCCGTCAGGCCAATCACCTTTAGCTCAGGATCAACAACGCTGCCCGTGTTGTCTGCCGGTCCCATTGAACAGGAACCAACAGGGTGATAAATGGTTTCACCGTGTGCGGCTATAATGGCATCCACTGCCTCGTCGTCTTCCAGCGCCACGCCGCCAAATGGGTCACGTTCCCGGTCAACAAAATCGTCGAGCGCTGGTTGGCGCATCATACGCCGTGCAGTCTTGATGCCTTCGCGCAGCACTCGGGCATCTTCGGGATCGGACAGATAGTTGGGATCAATTTTGGCGGGCTCCAACGGGTTGCTGCTTGCTAGCGAGATCGTGCCGGTGCTGCGGGGCCGCAGCTGGCACACATGAATGCCAAAGCCGTGTTCATAGGGTTTCGAAAAGCCATGTGGTTCGTCCGACATGCCTAAAAGAATATGAAACTGGATATCAGGTCGCTCAAGCGCGGTGTCTGTCTTGATAAAGGCGCCAACCGGCAAAACAACATCTGACAGCACGCCCGGGCGTTTCAGGAACCATTTGGCCATTTCCACAATGCCTTTGTGGGGGGCCTGATACTGAACCAGTGAAACGGGCTGTTTCAGGTAGGCTGACACCAGAATATCCAGATGGTCTTGCATGTTACGGCCAACGCCGGGCAACTGGTGCTTTACCTCAAGACCCACGGCCTGGATATCGTCAGAATGCCCAATACCGGACAGTTGAAGCAGTTGCGGGCTATTGATCGCACCGCCGCACAGGATCACTTCCCTGCTGGCTGACAGGGTGCGTGTTTTACCTTTGCTGAACACTTCCACACCGGTAACCCGCCTGCCGTCTAGTAGAACACGCTGCACTTGTGTGTCCGCGATAATTGTCAGGTTGTCCCGGCCCGCCGCTTCTGCCAAATAAGTTTTGGCAGTAGATTGTCGCCTGCCGCCGCGAATGGTTTGATCATACCAGCCGACGCCTTCCTGGCTTTCCCCGTTAAAATCTTCAGTAAAGGGCAGACCCACTTCATCGCCTGCTTTCAGGAAAGCTTCATTGAGTGGATTGACCGAAGTGCGCTGGCTTACTTTCAGCGGGCCGTCGCCTTGGTGGTAGGCATCATCCGGGCGGTCGGTCCCCTCGGATTTTTTGAAGTAGGGTAAAATGTCGTCGTATGACCAGCCAGTGCAACCAATCTGGGCCCATTCGTCATAGTCGCGGGCATGTCCGCGAATATAGATCATGCCGTTTATAGCGCTTGAGCCGCCCATAACTTTGCCGCGCGGCCAATATAGCTTTCTATCGTTCAGCTGCTTTTGCGGTTCGGTCCAGTAACTCCAATTCATTGGATTAGGCGGTACAATTTTGCTGATCAGGCCGGGCATATCAACCGTCAGGCCACCGTTCCTGCGCCCGGCTTCAATCAGTGCCACTTTGAAACTATTATTTTCGCTTAGGCGAGCCGCCAGCGCACACCCGGCCGAACCGCCACCGACAACGATAAAGTCAAACGTTTGTTCTGGCATTTACGTGCGCGCCTTCAGCGTGACGGGTAGGCCGTCAACTGGCCGTATCAGCGGCATAATCTGGAAAGTTGTCTCATAGTTGTCTGGCAATTCGATATCATAGTGCGGCAACAGATGCGCCATAATGACTTTCATCTGCATATAGGCAAAGTGTAGTCCCAGGCACATATGCGCCCCGCCGCCAAAGGGCACCCAGGCATAGCGGTGCCGTGTTTTGGCGCCGCCTTCCGGCGAAAAGCGCATTGGGTCGAACTTCTCGGGCTCTGGCCAAACGTCCGGGTCACGGTGCGTGGCAACTGCACTGAATCCGACGATTGTGTCTTTTGGGATGACATGACCCTTAAATTCAACGTCTCGCACTGTCATGCGGGGTGTTGCCGGTACTGGTGGGTTTTTGCGCAGCGATTCCTTGAAGGCATATTCGGTCAGTATCAGGTCGTTTATTTTTTCGTAGGGCACCGCGTCACTATTGAGGCCCAGTTCTTTGATTTCATCGCGAATTTTCTGCTGCCACTGTTTATTTTTACCCAGTTCATACACCAGTGTGGTGACTGAACTGGTCACTGTGTCGCGGGCTGCCATCCAAAGGAAAATCATGTGATCAACGATCTCCTGATCGCTGAACTTGTTGCCTTCATCATCTTCTGCGTTGCAAAGCTGGCTGAATATGTCGGACTGTTCGACCCCGCGCCGTTTAGGAATTTCCTGCATCAGGAAATTGATCATAAATTTACGGCCCTTAACCCCCCGGGCCATGATGGTGCCGGGGATGGGAACACGGACAATGCCCATACTGGCCGACACCATATCAGTCAGTGCTTTGTTGATTTTGGAATTGTCGCCGTCCGGATCCAGGCCAAGGAACACGGTGGTTGCCATATCCAGCGACAGTTTTTTAATCGCCGCATAGAATTGGAATGAACCTGTCGCCCCCCATTCAGCAATTCGTTTTGGCATCTCAGCGTTCAGGCGTTCCAGATAGCCCTTCATCGGGCCAGTTTTGAAAGCGGTTGCCATAATATGGCGGTGGCCTTTGTGTTCGTCGAAATCCAAGAGCATCAGGCCGCGCGGGAACAGACGGCCAAGGTAAGGTTTCCAGCCAAACTCGCTGGAAAAATTCTTCTCGCGGTCCATTAATATAAACTCATTGGCTTCCGGCCCGTGCAGGGAAATATTATGACGGAAGAAAGTGTATGACCGGTACACGTCACCGTATTTGTCGCGCATATCGGCACCGAAACTCATAGGGTCTTTCAGCATCGTAAATGTATGCCCGAATATGGGCATGCCAGTCTCGCCGGGAATATCAAACACGCTTGGTTCGTGGCTCGGTTTCTTGTTTTCTGTCGCGGCGTTTACTGACATTTTCCCCCGTACACTGTGTTTACTATCGGTTTTATTTACCATACTGACCAGTCTAGTAAATAAATATAGCCGGATATTGCTAACCGTCAAGCGGCACACCATCAGGCCGTGCCATAGTACCTAGCCAGCTTTGCCGAATCCGCCGCCGCCCGGTGTCTCAATGATGATTTTATCACCTGCGTTCACTTTTGTACTGTCAGCATATTTAAACGACAATTCCTTGCCTTCAGCTCGGATAACAACGGCTTTGCCTGCTTTGCCGCCCGCTCCGCCAGCTAACCCCGGTGCTCCACTGGCATAGTGGTTGGCCAACAGCGATACTTCCATCGGCTCAAGAAACTGAAATTCTCTGACAATGCCATTGCCGCCCACCTTTTGGCCGTCACCGCCACTACCCGCTCGAACGCCGAAATGGTTGACCAGAACAGGGTAACGCCACTCCAGAACTTCAACATCGGTCATGCGGCTGTTGGTCATGTGCGACTGGATGGCATCGGTGCCGGTGAAATCTTCGCCCGCGCCAGTGCCGCCTGCGATGGTTTCATAATATTGGTATGTCTCATTGCCGAAGGTCAGATTATTCATGGTTCCTTGCGCCGCCGCCATAGTGCCGGTTGCCAGGAACAGAGCGTTGGTTATCGCTTGGCTGGTCTCAACGTTGCCTGCCACAACTGCAGCGTCCGCCCCGGGTTTCAACATCGAGCCTCGGGCCACGATTATGTCGATTGGCTCTAAGCAGCCGTCATTGAGCGGAATATCGCCGCCAGCCAGTACGCGGAAAACGTATAGAACAGCAGCTTTCACAACCGCGTAGGGCGCGTTGTAATTGTTGGCCATCTGTGCGCTGGTGCCAGTGAAGTCAATGGTGAGCCGACCGTCTTGCATTGAGGGGTGAACGCTCACAACGATTTCCGCGCCGCAGTCCATCTTATAGCAACATTGCCCAGGTTTAATCTTCGACACCACGGCCCGCACCGCGTCAGCTGCGTTGCGGCGAACAAAGGTCATATAGGCTTTGACCGTCTCTATACAGTAATAAGCAATCAGGTTTTGCACCAACGTCGATCCGCGGGCATTGGCGGCCACCTGTGCTTTCAGGTCGGCAATATTTTGGGCAGGGTTGCGGGCGGGGTATCGGTGCTTGATCAGTCGTTTTTGAACCGCTGCCGTTTGGAATTTGCCATCTTTCACAAGATGGAAATTGGTGAAGCAAATGCCTTCGTCTTCCAGGGTGACGGAATCTGGAGGCATGGAACCCGGAGTTGTGCCGCCGATGTCGGCATGGTGACCGCGCGAGGCCACATAGAAAGCAGGCCCTTTCTCCGCGTTCAGGAAAACAGGTGTCACGATGGTTATGTCTGGCAGGTGGGTGCCGCCAGCAGACGGATCGTTGATCATGAAGACGTCGCCGTCTTTCATCGTGCCAGATCGGGCGGTGATTATGGCAGTGACACTTTCGCCCATGCTGCCCAGGTGAACTGGCATATGCGGGGCGTTGGCGATCAGTCTGCCTTGTTCGTCAAAAACTGCACAGGAAAAATCCAGTCGTTCTTTTACGTTGACCGAGTGAGCAGTTTTGGCCAGCACTGCGCCCATTTCTTCGGCCACGGACATAAACAAATTATTGAATATCTCCAATAAGATAGGGTCAGCTTTCTGGGTGTCGGTTTCTGCTGTAATGCGAGCTAGGGTGCGCGACAAAACTAGGCTGCCGTTGTTAGTGGCCGTCGCTTGCCAGCCCGGCTCGACTACTGTTGTACTGCCATTTTCAAGGATTATGGCAGGGCCCGCGACGCCTCCACCGTCAACCGTGATGGCGTTGCGCTCCATGGTTCGCGCACTATTATGCTTGCCTTCCATAAAGACAGTGGAGGCGGTATAAGACTTTGCAGCCCCCGTTGATGTCTCGGCGCTGATTGCATTGTCACCGATGGCGGCAATGGCTTCTGCCTCAACCGCTTCGACGATTAGGTCTGTATCGCTTTCGGTGAAACCAAACTGCTGTTGGTGCAAGGCTTCAAAGTCTGCACGTAGGCGCTGAAAGCCTTCGAAAGGAACCGCGAGCGCTGTGTCGGTGCCCGCGTATTTTATACGCAGCGCAATCTCAGTTTGGTGCTCACCCGCGCGCACTCCCTGCTTTTCCAATGAACGCTGTGCTTGCGCTGACACACCGCTGATCGCTCGTTTGATCGAAGCCTGATTGTCGATCGGCGCTTCAACCGCGCTCTCAGCCAGGCTGCGTTGGTCGGCCAGTCCCATACCTAGCGCTGACAATACCCCGGCAAACGGCGGCACCAGAACCCGCTCAATGCCAAGCGCATCTGCCACGAGGCAGGCATGCTGCCCACCAGCGCCGCCGAAAGTCAGCAGTGCGTAGTCTTTGATATTATGACCGCGTTCGACCGACACCCGTTTGATAGCTCGCGCCATATGTTCCACCGCCACCGCGATGAAACCCTCGGCAACTTTTTCGACCGACATTGTGGTTCCAGTAGTTCGGTGAATGTCGTCTGCAATGGCCTGTACGCCCTGGTGGCTGGCAGAGGCATCTAATGGCTCGCTGCCTGTATCTCCGAAAACAGCGGGGAATAAATGCGGCTGAATTTTGCCTAGTATCAGGTTGCAATCAGTAACAGTAACGGGGCCGCCGCGGCCATAACATGCCGGGCCGGGCAGGGCACCAGCTGATTGCGGGCCCACCTGAAAACGACCTGCTTCATAGCGACAAACTGAGCCGCCACCCGCTGCCACCGTGTGGATATCCATCATTGGTACCGTCATGCGCACCCCTGCAACAGCGGTGTCCAGCACGCGTTCATAGTGCCCTGCATAATGGCTGACGTCGGTGGATGTGCCGCCCATATCAAAGCCGATAACCTGCTTGAAGCCTTCAATGGTGGCTGATTTGGCAGCACCCACAATACCGCCCGCGGGGCCCGACAGAACAGCGTCTTTACCGTGGAAACTATCGGCTGCTGCCAGTCCGCCATTTGACTGCATGAAATAGAGCGGCGTGGCGCCAGTGGCAGCGCGAACATCACCCACATAGCCGCGCAGAATTGGTGACAGATAGGCGTCGGCCACGGTGGTGTCACCGCGTGGAACCAGCTTCATCAGGGGGCTAACTTTGTGGCTGACTGATACTTGTTTGAACCCGGCCTGGCAGGCGAGATCGGCGGCAATTTCTTCATGGGCGTTGTGGCGGTAACCATGGACGAAAGCAATGGCAACACTTTGATAGCCTTCAGCTTTCGCAGTCTGAAGGTCACGCGCCAACATGTCGGTATCAATGGGTCTAAGAACGATGCCATTGCGGTCAATGCGCTCAACAACTTCAACCGCGCGGTCATAAAGAGGTTGGGGCCGGGTGGGCTTCAGCGCAAACAGGTCCTGCCGGTGTTGCTGACCGATCAGCAGAGCGTCGGCAAAGCCTTCGGTGATCAACAGCAGGGTCTTGGCACCGTCGCGCTCCAGCAGGGCATTGGTGGCGACTGTGGTGCCCATTTTTATTGAGCTGACGGAGGTGTCAGGGAAAGCTGCTCCTGCTGGCACTTCCATAATATCTCGCACGGCGAAAACCGCAGCATCGCTGTATTTCTCAGGGTTTACCGACAGATATTTATGGCTGGAAAGTGCTCCGTTCGGGTGGCGTGCAACAACATCGGTGAAGGTGCCACCACGGTCGATCCAGAATTGCCATTTGCTGTCGGTTGTCATGGGCATCCACTCTAAATTTTTAGCTAATTCCTTGTAGGGTTGTGGACACCAATTGCCAACCCCAATTGCCAACCATGGGCTGCATCAAATTGGCGTTTTGTTCATGCACAGCTTTAACAATAGCGGCTAAATAGGGCTTTTTGGGAAAGTTGACGATGAAAATAGCCGTGGAAATGCAAAAAAAAGGAGTTAAAGTCGCCGAATTCAGAACCAAACTGCGGAAAAACTGAATTGTAACCAGAAAATAATCGTGGAAAAAAATTAATGACACGCGTGTTTGTCGACGGCGATGCCTGCCCGGTCAAAAATGAAATACTAAAGGTCGCGGCCCGGTTTGATATCGAAGTTTTTCTGGTGTCGAACCAGTGGCTCAGAATGCCCGTCGGCCCGAAAGTTCACAAACAGGTTGTGCCGGAAGGGGCAGATGCCGCCGATGATTGGATTGTTGACAACATAAAACCCGGTGATTTGGCGATCACCAGCGATATTCCCTTGGCGTCGCGCTGCCTGGAAAAAGGCGCAGAGGCGTTGGGGCCAACAGGCAAAG
>JAAHTG010000334.1_pt2 | contig 21434 bp, 30 predicted proteins | sample 6116081 | NCBI WGS metagenome assembly JAAHTG01 (sample SAMN13939989, study PRJNA603662) | sponge metagenome | isolation source: marine sponge | host: Mycale hentscheli | place: New Zealand | collected 2005 | reverse complement strand
AGTGGATGCGGCGATGCAATCATGGCTTGATGAGAGAGCCATCGTAAAGCCGTACCTCAGACAAATTCATCAACAGATTAGACGGCTTGATAACTTTTAAGGGGTAATTATGAAAATTGTAAACACGTTTGGACGCGATATTAATGCTTATCAACAAGCGGATTTAGATAGGGTGAAACCCATAATTGATAAGGCTCAGGAGCTGTGGCTGGAAACCTGGAAATCTCAGGGGGAGTTGGATGAAGGGAGCTGTTGTGGTGGCAAGTGCATTCAAGTTCCGTTCTTGCGAAAGCGAGCACGCACCATTGAATACCTACCGATAGTTCACTGTAATTTTGTGCAAGGTAATGTATCTGCACAGCGGGCCGTCAAGCCTGTTTTGGAATACCTCAAAAATGAGGGGCTCGAAGCTGTCTATGATGATGGTTGGATGAATTGAAGTTCGCTAGGAATAAAAAAGGCTATCGGCTTGGCATCAATGTCAGGTCCGATGGCCCCCTGGATTACGCAACCGCCATTGTATCTGGCGAGAAGTTGTGGGAATCGCGGCGTACCCGCTCGCTTGATCCCTATGTCGGCAAGCGGGTCGGTATTGTGCGTACCGGAAATGGACCCGCGATGGTGGTAGGGTTTGCAGAATTTGGAAGGGCTATGGCCGTCAATCCAGCACAGTTTAATGAATTGCGTGCCGAACATTTGGTCTCAAAAGGTACTACCTTTGATATCGAACGGGGCGCGATCAAGTTTTTATATCCAGTAATTAACTTTAAATCCATCAACCCACGCCCTGTCCCTAGTGGATCTTTGGGCATAATTGCGAGGCGAATATGACAGAAGAAGAGGTACGAAATTGGTTTGGCGAGCGCGGATACCCTCTCGGCGATGACGCGGAGTTAACTTTTGCTGTGAGCGGTGAAGTTCTTTTTATCCACAATTCGGAGGATGAATATGACGAGGTCGAATCGTATTGCCTAAGTTCATGGTGTTGTGAAGCTATCAGCGGCGATAAGAAAAGCGGGTTTGACTGGTCGCAATCTGCTTTGGAGAGCCGCGTCGATTCTCTGGCAGAATTTTTATAAACCAGTGCGCCTATTTTTTAAACTTTTTGGTGGGCGCAGCTCCAACGGGCGGTGAGTTGGGATTTGTTTCACCCTCAAACACCCGTACCTCATGGCGTGATCAGTGGCCGTCGAATAGCGGCGGTCCTCCACTTGCGCGTGTGGGGCGTCTAGCCCACGCTACGGGCCCTTAATTTTTAGGAGGAAGGTAGATATGAGCGAAGAACAAGAAAGTAGTATTGGCGAAGATATGGAAGGGATAAAACGTTTGGCTAATGAAATTTCTCCGGTGGGCGGCAAGCGTATGCCTATTGATGTGGCAGTAGACTTAGCTAGTCGCCTCAATGCCGAAGAAACCGATGGTTGGACATATGAGGCCAGAACATTGGGGGGTTCCTTCATGGACTCGCTCATGGGGGTTGCTGTTGTGATGGTGCGAGATGAAGAGGGAATTAAATTGGGGCCTTTGGGCGAAAGCCTATCACCTTATGTTGAAATCGATAGCCCAAAACTTCCAGGGGGGTGGGCTAGTCTCAGCATACGGCCTGACGGAGCGGTGGGTATCGTGTGTGAAAAGGGGTATTTGGTTGAAAAGCTAGAAGCATTGCCCGAAGACATACAGCAACAGTTAAAAATTAGATCCAAAAAAATAGAGGAGATAATGTTAAATGGCAAAGATTGAATCAGACGTAGTTTCAAAACTGTTGCGCGATGCAATGAGTGCTATTGCGGCACACCCGATGCGCGATGATATACACGCGGGTGCTCAGAAAAAGTGGAGTACCGCGATGAGCAACTATTTGCAGAAAGATTATGTGGGGGCTCGGGTTTTGGCCGCTGACATTTTAAAAATTTTAGAGGAGAACAAGTAATGCTTACCATAAAAAACGTGAAACACAGCAACTTTGCCTCACATGAGACAAACTGCTTTGAATGCTCCGTCCATTGGGACGGCAAGAAAGTCGGTTACGCTGAGAACTCAGGTCAAGGCGGCGAAACTAACATTCACTTCACTGACAAACAGGCTCAAACACAAGCTGAAGCTTGGGAGAAAGAGCAGCCTAAAATCGTCACTGACTATCCCGCCATCAAGAAAACTACTAATGCTGCGGGCAATGAAGTCACTTTGACAACAATTAACCCTGAGCCTGATAATCAAGATTGTGAATTCTTTTCATACGCATTCACACTTGAATCTCACATAGATGACTTGATTGTTAAGTTCTTAACTAAGCGCGACCTTGTCCGTGCATTAAAGACTAAACTAATAGTCGTTGATGACAATTGTGGACCAAATGCAGCATTCATTTGGAAGTTTAACCAAGGTATTAACAAACGATGGCCTACACCCGAAGCATTGTATGAAAAAGTGAAAGAAGTTCAAAAATTCCAAAACCCGAAATGCCTAAACTTAATGCCGATTGAGGCCGCATGTGAAATATGGGGTGCACCATGAAGTGGAATCTGAAAGTTACTCAAGTCCACACAGGCTATTACACCATCGAGAATGACAACTTCATTGAGGCAGAGAAGGTGGCCCGTGCCACCCTTGCTGACGACATTGCCAATGAAAGTGTTGGGTCCACCAGTGTCGAGGTTCGAGAACTCGATGACATGGAAGTTAATTTCGTTGCACACAAGCCAGTAGTTAAGGTGGAAGTATGAGCACATATCACATCCAATATAAAAACCAGGCGCTTAAAGTGGAAGTGGATGTTTCCCCTGCCGAACCGGATATAGGGATATGCGGCAACGGAGAAGTAGCGGTAGCCGTGGAGGACGTTCTTGACGAGGATGGAAACTCTTTGATGGACACCTATAGCGCCATCGATGTGGATGACATCGCCCATGAAGTTTATAAAACACTAGGAGTACCGGAATGACCGAGAAGAAAACCCCCATGCTACATATAAATTTGCGGTTACCCGAGTACGTGATCGGTTATTTTAAAGAGTTTCCCAGTTACACCAAGGAGATGCGAAGGGTACTGGAGGAACACGTTACTCAAGCAGATAACGAAGGGTCTACTCGCGTAGCCCTAGACCAACAACGATGGCAGGATATCCTTGCCGAGGAGGACGATGATGATGAGATATGCAAAAGATGATGGCGGGAGAATTTTAATGGAACAGTGGGTCGAGGAAAATTGCCAGTGCGGTTTATCTGAAAACGGAGAGTGGAGTGAGGATTTAATCGAGGAATTTGGCTGCACTTGTAGAGAGGAGAACGATGATGATACTAATGACATTTGAAACCCCTAATTTTACTTTTAATGCAGTTAGCCACACGCAAAAGGAGGCCGAAAAAGCCATGCGCTCTCATTGGCGTGTTCATTGTGAAACAACAGGCGCTTCACTTGACTATTTCGACATGGCGGCGGTGCGCTTTGATGAAATTGAATTTAATGAGGTGCTATGCCGATGACGATCCATATCTTGGTTGCTTTTGAACAGAGCGGTGTAACTCGCAGGGCTTTCGAGCGATTCATGGGTAATCATTACGACGGTCCTTGGGCCGTGGCTAGTTGTGACTTGTTGCCATCGGAAGATAATTCCATGAACCACATTGTTGATGACGCAGTCAATGTGATTGTATCGCAGCACTGGAACCTGATACTGGCCCACCCACCTTGCACCGCTATTGCGGTGAGTGGGAACGCTTGGTATGGCACGGGTATGCCCAAGAATGCGGAACGTCTTGAAGCTGTGGAATGGACAACCAATGTGTGGGACCTTATCCAGGCACACAGTAATCACGGGATTATGGAAAATCCGGTGGGAGTGTTGCCTTTCAAACCTAGCCAATACATTCAGCCTTGGCAGTATGGTCACCCTGAGTCCAAAAAAACAGGACTATGGTTACACAACTTGCCACTGCTTGAGGAAACCAATAACGTCAAGGACAAGTTTGATGCTCTCCCAAAGAGCCAACAGCAACGGTTGCATTACCTTAGCCCGAGTAAGGACCGGTGGAAGTTGAGATCCAAAACTTTTGAGGGCATCGGTGAAGCGATTGCTACGCAGTACGGTCAAGTTTTGATTGATTAATTTTTATACGAGGAGGACAAAAATGTCAAAAGCAATAAATGAGGACAAAACTTTTCACATCCGAGTGCGTGAAGAGAAAATAGGCTATTACACGGTGAAGGCTAAAACTTTAGCTGAAGCAGAACGCGAGGCTCTCTACAAATTGCGCGGTGAAACTGAGGGGGAAGTGTGTCCCGCCGTGGATTATGAGGAGTATGATCCGAAGGAACTAGGCGCCATGTTGTTTGAATAGCCAGAGTTGGACAAAGTCTAGTCCTGTGCTATGCTTGGGGATGGCTCTCACCCCAGAAAAGAAAGTGAAAAATAAAGTAGTAGGTATCCTCAAACAACATGGTGCCTACTATTTTTTCCCCGCCACTTATGGGTATGGCCGCAGCGGGATACCGGACATCGTCGCCTGTTGCCAAGGGAAGTTCATTGGTATTGAATGCAAAGCGGGGTCCAACAATACCACTGCATTGCAGGATCGAGAGTTGGCTCTTATAGAAAAAGCAGGGGGCACAGCGGTAGTTATAAATGAGGATAACTTACCAGAGTTAGTTGCTTGGTGTGCAGCTACAACCCAGGAGCATAGTTAATGCAGGTTATTACTTTGGATTTTGAGACATACTACAGCACTGATTACGGGCTCGGTGCGAGGCGTTGCACTACTGAAGAGTACATAAGACACGAGCAGTTTGAGGTTATCGGTGTCAGTGTGAAAGTAGATGATGGGCCAACCGAGTGGTTCTCTGGAACAAAACAAAACACACAAAAGTTTTTGGACAAGTTTGATTGGGCTAACGCCATAGGCGTAGCTCACAATGCTATGTTCGACATGGCGATACTCAATTGGCATTTTGATATTCGTCCCAGGAAGATTGTAGATACTTTATCAATGGCGCGGGCTCTTCATACTGGTGAGGTGGGGGGTAGTCTTGCTGCGCTCACAACCCATTACGGTTTGGGCACCAAGGGTAAAGAAGTTTTGGAAGCCATCAACAAGACTCGGATAGACTTTTCGGCAGATGATCTTGCTGCTTATGGGTCGTATTGTATTAACGACACAGAACTTACTTACCAATTATTTTTAACCCTCGCCAAAGGATTCCCTGTTATAGAGCTTCAACTCATAGACTTGACCATGCGTATGTTTACGGAGCCGGCTATACAACTTGATAAACAATTGCTCGACAACCATCTTACAGAAATAGCTGACCATAAAGAGTCTTTGATGTTGAAGATAAAGCATGATCAAAAAGAGTTGATGAGCAACCCTAAGTTTGCGGCTCTTTTGGAAAGTTACGGCGTAACACCCCCCAAAAAGATTAGCCCAACCACTGGCAAGGAGACATATGCTTTTGCCAAAACTGACGAGGGGCTTAAGTTATTACAGGATCACAACAATATCGAGGTGCAGAACTTGGTGTCTGCTCGGCTTGGGGTCAAGTCCACATTAGAAGAGAAACGCACTCAACGTTTTATCGATATTGCAGAGCGTGGGCTACTTCCGGTACCTCTTAAATATTATGCTGCTCACACAGGGCGATGGGGTGGTGACGGCAAGATAAATATGCAGAACTTACCAAGGGGATCGTTACTCAAGAAGGCGTTGTTAGCTCCAGAGGGCTACAGGTTTATAGATTGTGACCTATCCCAGATAGAGGCTAGGGTACTGGCTTGGTTGGCTAACCAAATAAATTTAGTGGGTGATTTTGATAGCGGGGCTGATGTCTACAAGATAATGGCTTCTGCTATCTACGACAAGTCAACAGAGGACGTTACTAAAGAAGAACGATTCGTAGGTAAACAGACAGTTCTGGGTTGTGGCTATGGTATGGGGTCGGTTCGATTCCAAGCTCAATTACAATCTATGGGTGTTGCTTTGTCCGAGGGTGATTGCCAACACATAATCCAAACGTACCGCACTTCTTTCCCCGCCATCAGGGGATTTTGGCACAGCTCTGGGGATGCGTTATCCGCTATTATTTCTAATACTCAAATGCCATTGGGCTGTCCTGAGTTGCTTGTCGTCGAAGGGCAAAAAGGAATTCGCCTACCTAATAACTTGTATTTACGGTACCCCAATTTACGCAGTGAAATTAACCTTGGCACGGGGCGCGGGGAGTTTTTATACGACACTTTGCGGGGTAAATCCAGAGTCCCAACCCGTATCTACGGGGGTAAAGTTGTCGAGAATATTTGTCAAGCAGTTGCGCGTATTGTTATTGGGGAGCAATTAGTTAATGTTTCAAAAGAATACAAAGTTGTGATGACAGTGCATGATGCGATTGCTTGTCTTGTACCTGAGCAGGAAGTGGAAACAGGCATGAAACGTATTGAAGAGATTATGAGAGTACGGCCTAGTTGGGCTCCTGAATTGCCATTAGATTGTGAGGGTGGTTTTGGCAGCTCATACGGCGAGTGCCAGTGATTTCCCAGTGCGCGGTGGGCGCTTTTATTAACAGCAAAAACACGTTTAACGTATGTCAAAAATAAAATGGCCTGACGCAAAGTTTGAAGAAAAAGTAAAGTTGCTTATACGTGAGCATCTGCATCCGTTAGCGTCTGAATGTAAGAAAGAAGAGGATGTTTTAGCACTGTGTGTAGCGTTTGTTACAACAAGCATTGGGATGATGCACGATGTTGGGTATGACAAAAAAGAGATAGAGGCTAGGTTGCTACTAACTATAGATGCTTTTATGTTAGATCTTCACACACGACAGCAGGAGCGGTTTGATACTGTACACTAATGGAAATAACTATAAAACTTAATGACCACGATACAGACCCTAAACACGTTGAGAGATTTATGAAACTTTTGGAGAGGATTGTTATTGTATTAGAAGATGAAGCCCAGGAAGACAAGGATGAGTGATGACCTCACCACAAACACTTGCTCTAGGTGTAGGGCTATCTCTGAGGAAGTACTTAACATGGAGACACACAAACGTGTTGGGTGGTACTGCTTGAAATGTCATTTCTTTGAGAAAGCAATACTGCGTGAAACAGTTATATACAAGAAAGGAGAGGAAAATGTTGTATGAATACAGTTGCACTATTCGCTCTATTACAGACGGTGATGGGCTACGTGTGGACATCGACTTGGGTTTTGGTGTCACTCTGCGCGGTGACAATGGCAGGGGCGTTAACATTCGTTTGTTTGGAATTGACGCACCCGAATCTCGCACTAGAAATAAGAAGGAGAAGCTGCATGGGTTACTCGCAAAAGAATGCGTCAAACAGGAATGCCAAGTTGGAAGCACGTACATCCTTAGAACAAAGGAGAAAGGAAAATTTGGTCGATGGTTGGGCGATATCAAAACGTCAAAGGGATGGATTACGAAAGTCCTTCTCCAAGCAAAGTTGGCTGTCCCGTATGAAGGACAGAATAAAAAAGCAATTAAGGCGGCTCACGAAAAGAACCGACAAGAGTTAATCAAGATGGGGCTATTGGAAAAATAATATGGACGCTTGGTCTTACAGCAGCCTTAAAACTTTTGAACAGTGCCCTAAAAAGTATTACCACTTAAAAGTTAAGCGCGATGTTAAAGACAAAGGCAGTAGAGCAAGTATATATGGGGAAGAAGTGCACAAAGCTGCCGAAGATTTTATTGCATCTGCTACTCCCATCCCGCAGCGGTTTTCTTTCCTTACTAATGTTTTGAATACTTTAGTTTCTATCCCAGGAGAAAAGCTGTGCGAAGTTAAACTGGGGGTAGCTAAAAGTGATGAAGGCTATGAGCCTACAAAGTTTTTTGCTGATAATGTGTGGTGGCGTGGTGTGGCAGACTTAGTTATTTTGCAGGGTGATACTGCTTTCTCCATTGATTATAAAACTGGGAAAAATACTCGGTACGCTGATACTAAACAATTGGACGCGGTGGCTGCTGCTATTTTTACGCACTACCCTCATGTTAAAAAGATTAAATCGGCATTAGCTTTTGTGGTTTGCAATGAATTAATACGTAAAGAACACGTTAGTGATATGCGCGATTCGTACTTTGCGACTTTTGAACCAGAGCTTGAACGCTTGGCGGGTGCAGAAAAATCAGGAGTCTGGAATGCAAAGACCGGACCCCTCTGTGCGTACTGCCCCGTCATTGAATGTGAGCATAACAGGAGTTGATATGCGTATAGTAAAAGAACCAAAAGACGTTAATCTTTTTGCTGAAGAAGCCCAACAACGAGCGCCTCGATGTAACGTGGTGTGGTGGGGTCCCAACATAAATTATTATGTGCCTGATGATTGGGAGAAGTACCGCAACAAACCGTTATATTTAAATGAACCGTTAGTTCACACTTTGAAAAACCCTGATTCTCCTCAATATTCTTCTATACACATGAGCTTATTAAAGGATTTGTATCGCGCTCATTTTAAAGAAGAACCAACCAAAGGATTTACTCATAAATTAATAAAGTGTGACCGTCCTATAGAATATTGGCAATGGGATATTTTTGAACAAATACAATGGAAAGCTAGTCGAGGTGTGCATCCGGGTGAGGTACAGGAGGACATGGAGATGCTTCATGCCCGCCGTATGGATGGTGAAGATATTTTCAACGGTGGTTGGAATAATCGTGAGATGCAAAAAGCATGGAAAACTGTACGGTATAAAGTGTTGGAGGCTTACCAAGGCAAGTGTGTATTGTGCCATCGTTCGTCCCGTGAACATGGGTTAGTGTTGCACGTAGACCATATAATTCCAAAAACAAGAAACCCGCACTTAGCTCTGTGTTTTGATAATTTGCAAATACTCTGTGAAGAATGCAACGAAGGAAAAAGTAATAAGTTTAATACTGACTGGCGACCTATGGTAAGCAATGAAATAAAAATATATGACTACTTAGATTACAAACCACGAGTGCCTCGCTTTACCAAGGAGATAGATACTCGTGTAACTTTCGGGAGGAAGTAAGTAATTGGAAGTAACAAAGAAAATATTGATTGCAGTACCGGCTTACGATGGCAGAGTGTGTTGTGATTTTTCTGTCGGCATAGCTGAAATATTTAGGTTAGCGCAAGAAAACGGCTACGAGTTATTTCTTCAGTATTGGATGTACGATTCTTTGATTCACATAGCAAGGAACAGTTTGTTTACCTGTGCTTATGAACAGGGGGTTGACGCTATAGTTTTTATTGATTCCGACCAGGGATTTACTTCAGAAGCTTTTTTTGCGGTTCTTTCCCATGATGTGGATGTTGTTGGTATCCCCGTGCGTAACAAAACTTTTGAAGAGGGTTACAACATTAGACCCACTGACATTGAACCACACAATTACAATATAGCTTTAAAACTTTTAGAAGTAGAAGCTATAGGCACTGGGTTTTTAAAGTTGTCAAAACACGCTATTCAAGTTCTTAGGGATTCGAGCCCGGCTTATGGAGACAACCATCGCATGGTTTGTAATACACAGATTATTAATGGAGGGTTGATTGGTGAGGACATACAGATATGCGACAAACTTAGGGCTGCTAATATAAAAGTATATGCGGATATTGCACATACCTGTGACCATTTTGGTATCAATAAGTGGGTAGGTAACTATAAAGATTATTACGTGCGTGGGTTATATGAACTTAAAAGAAAAAAGCAAGAGGGCAGTTAATTGGAATTGATAGAGAATAAAGCACTAATGTTACGCACTCGTACACCGCACTTAGTAACGGAAGCAATTAAAAAAAGCAAAGTCATTTCTAGGGAAGGCGATATTTACAACGTACTTATACATTGGGGGTTGCATGAGGCACAAGCCTTGAGTCAGCTAAACGTACAGGATGTCCCTTCTCCTATCAATCGTGATTACCAATGGACGGGTAAGCTTACACCCTTCAAACACCAAGAAATAACTTCTTCCTTTTTAACGTTGAATAAAAAAGCTTTTTGTTTTAACGAACAAGGCACAGGTAAAACTGCCAGCGTAATATGGGCAGCAGATTACTTGATGAAACGCGGTGATATAAAAAGAGTGTTAGTTTTATGCCCGTTGTCGATTATGAAGTCTGCTTGGCAGGAAGATTTGTTTAAGTTTGCTATGCATCGTAGTTGTTCAGTAGCCCACGGCACAGCGGAACGACGGAAAAAGATTTTAGCAGCGGGTTCGGAGTTTGTGATAATTAACTTTGATGGTCTTGGGGTAATCAAAGAGGAGGTCTTATCTGGTGGGTTTGATTTAGTTGTTGTTGATGAAGCCAATGCTTACAAAAACGCGCAAACCAACCGATGGAAAATACTCAGGGATATTGTGGCTAAAACCCCTTGGCTATGGATGCTTACAGGTACACCGGCTGCACAGTCTCCTGTAGATGCGTTTGGGTTAGCCAAGCTAGTCAACCCTACTAACATACCCAACTATTTTGGTAGGTTTAGAGATGAGGTTATGTATAAGGTTACACAATATAAATGGGCTCCCAAGCCAGATGCCCAACAGACGGTGCATAAAGCGTTGCAACCGGCGATTAGATTTGAGCGGGACCAATGTTTAGATTTGCCAGATGTTACTTACATGGAGCGAGAAGCGCCCTTGTCTGCACAACAAGTCAAGTACTATAAAAAACTTAAGAAAGACATGATGTTATCCGCTGCGGGGGAGGAAGTCAGCGCGGTCAATGCTGCTACTCAACTGAATAAACTTTTGCAGTTGTCTGGCGGGGCGGTGTATACGGATGATAGGCAAGTCCTAGAGTTTGATGTGAGCGCACGGCTTAAGGTTATCTTAGAGGTAATAGAAGAGTCTTCTCATAAGGTATTAGTTTTTGTCCCATTTACTCACACCATCGAACTTTTGGAGCAGTTTCTTGTCAAACAAAAGATCCCGTGCGAGGTCATCAACGGTAAGGTTTCAGTTAATCGTAGGAGCGAAATTGTTTCTGAGTTTCAATCCAAAGATACTTTGAAAGTACTCCTTATCCAACCCCAAGCGGCTTCGCACGGCCTTACTCTTACTGCGGCTAATACAGTGGTGTGGTATGCCCCAGTAACCAGTGTTGAAACTTACTTACAGGCTAACGCTAGGATCAATAGACCAGGGCAAAACAACCGGATGAGTGTGGTGCACATCCAAGGAAGTCCCGTAGAAGCAAGACTGTATAAGATGCTCCAAGGCAATATTTTAAACCACCATAAAATTATAGATCTTTATAGGAAAGAAATTAGCGAGTAGTATTGACTTTGTCAAACACAGTGGTATCCTTACTTCCCTTTTTAAAAAACTCAACGGGATATACCGATGAATGAGCCTACCAAACCTACTCCAGACGAGCTAGTCAAAGTCTATATAAAAATCAGAGAAGCCATACGTAAGAAAGAAGCTGCGCACAAAGATGAGATTGCTGCTCTTAAAGAGCAATTTCAAATGATGTCTGATTTACTTTTGGACCATTGCAAAGAGCATAACGCTACGTCTGTTGTAACTGAGTTTGGTACTTTTTATCGCACTGTTAGAACTAAGTATTGGACTAGTGATTGGGCGGCTATGTATGACTTTATTGTAGACCAAGGCGCTGCGCACGTACTGGAGAAAAGGATTAACAGTAAAGCTATGCAAGAATTTTTAGAAGAAAATCCCGAGAGTTTACCGGCGGGTCTTAACTCCGATAAGGCATATACTATCCAAGTTAGAAAACCCAATGCTAAATAGTCCCTTTTCCAACGGTGCAGAGCCTCCAAGAGTTACTAAGAGAAGGCTTCAGACTAATAATAACGGTACTTTCGTGCGCGTAGTTAATGGCGAGAAACAGGGGGAACCCTTCCATAACACCGTAAACATTATTATAACGTGGTCTTTGCCTAGCGTGTCTCGTATTTTTTATAAAGATAAGTATGACGCTAATAAACCTGCGGCTTCACCTAAATGTTGGTCAAACATGGGGGACAAGCCAGAAAAAGAAACCCCTGACCCCCAACATCCAAACTGTGCGGATTGTGAAAACAATATTAAAGGTTCCGGTGAGGGGTCTAGCAGAGCGTGCAGGTACATGCGCCGCCTTGCCGTCCTCATAGAAGGAGATACCTCTGGGGATGTTTACCAATTTAATGTATCGGCTAAGTCTTTGTTTGGAAAGGGCAAAGGCAATGTGCATCCTTTTGAAAGTTACCTTTCTTTCTTACGGTCCAATGGAGAATACCCAGACAATGTTGTTACTCAAGTTTGTTACAGCCCTAACTCTAATTCTATAGAACTTTTATTTACACCTTTACGCAATGTAAGCGAGGAAGAATGGCAGTTGGTTAAGACCGCTCAAGACCTTCCTGATATAAAACGTTACACCCAGGTTGTAGCCTACAGTGTAGCTGAACAATCCCCCTTTGCTGAAACGCAGGGGTTTACTTTTAGTTAATTTTTACAGGAGAAAATAATGTCCGACCCTATTCACCATGTAATTAAAAACGTATCTGCGCTTTATCCGAGAATAAATAGAACGTATAGGTATGATACTACAGCAGGGAAAAGTATCCCTTGTGACCCGTTAGCTGACCAAGCGATTTACGGTTTGCAGTTTAAGGCTAGTAATGCACAGGCTAAAGAGTTGTATCAGGTTATGATTAAAGCGTTTACAGAGTCAGATAGACGCACTCCTAAATGGGCAGACAAGTTAGATTTGCCTTTTAACCAAGATGAGGAGGGGTTGTTTATAGGCAAAGCTAGTTTGAAAGGGGCGTATAACGGAGAGTTGACCACACCCCCTAAACAGTTTGATTCGCAAAACACCCCACTACCTGTCGATTTTTTATTGACTTCAGGTAGTACAGTCAATTTAAGTGTAACTCTTTACCCTTACGGACCTAGTGACAAATCCACGGGTGGGGGTGTTTCCTTACGTTTACGTGCGGTACAGGTAATTAAGTACGTACCTATGCAAGAGCGTTCTCCGTTTGAGGTAGTAGAAGATGGGTTCCAAAGTGCAGAGCTAACGGGGTCTAATGAGCCTTCTGCCACTGAACTTTTCCCTACTGACGAAATTATTCCTGCCCCTAAAAAAGAGCCAGTGGTCGCAGCCCCTATTGCAGAGCCTGTTAAAAAAGAAGTTAAGAAAGAGGCAGCGCCGCCCAAAGCTGAAATTGCTGATGTCCTCTCTGCGTGGGCAGATGAGTAATCTATGAGCTACGGGTACAGCATACGGCTAATAGAACTAAATAAGAAAGCTAACAAAAGATCTCTTGGTGTTCGCTTAGGCAAGTTGTGCATAAAGCATGACCTGCCTATAGCGCAAGTGTCTATCCATCTGGGTGTTAGTAGGCAAACTTTATACAATTGGTTTGAGGGTGTTTGTGAACCTCATCATACAGTGTCGGGTAAAGTTGAAGAATATTTAGACTCCTTTAAGCCTAATAAATAAAAATATAAAAACGAATCGAGGTAACTTGGGGGGATTGGTCCCCCTAAAAAAAGTAAATGACTGAATTTGATCTTTTAAATACTGTTCAACCTGATGAAGGTTGGTTTTGTATTTTAGGTATCAAGAAGGTAGAAGGGAAAGATGACGTTAGACAACAGCTTGTAGCTACTCGAAAAGAAGTTGATGCTATTGCAGCGCAATATGTAACTGAAAAAAGAAATGTATTTTTTGCAGTGAGCAAGTATGCCACTGACACCAACCGTAAAAAAGACAATGTACGCGCTGTTAAATCTTTTTGGCTCGACATTGATTGCGGGGAAGAGAAAGCCAAGCCTAACCTTACTACTGGAATACCCGATGGATACCTTGACCAACCTACAGCAGCCATAGCCCTCAAAGCTTTTTGCACTCTAATTGGTTTACCCCTTCCTATCATTGTAGATTCAGGCAGGGGGCTCCACGTTTACTGGGCGTTGACTGAAGAAGTGAGCCGAGAACAATGGGAGCCTGTTGCTGAGAGACTCCGTGAACTCTGTGTAACCCATAAGTTTTACGTAGACAACGCTGTCTTTGAGGTTGCACGCATTTTGCGTATACCTGGTACTTACAATTTTAAAGGGGAACAACCTGCGTTAGTACAACCACTGGGAAAACCCCTTGAAGCTAAACAATTACCCCTTGGGGAATTTGCTGCTTTACTTGGTGTAAAAGAGAGTCCTCTTAAAAGAGTTTCTAAGCTAGGAGAATACTTAGCTACTGCAAATAACGGCAACATTACAACTAAGTTTGCAAAAATAATGCAACGTAGTGCTAAGGGCGATGGGTGTGCACAACTGTTAGATTGCTACCTTAACCAAGAAACCCTTGTTGAACCTAGGTGGTTCGATGCGTTGTCCGTAGCTAATAAATGCGATGACAGAGAAAGTGCCATTATAAAAATGTCTGAGCGACATCCTGAATATTCTTTTGCATCAGCTGAAGCCAAAGCTAAGAACTCGGAAGGGCCACATGGGTGTGAGCAATTTGAACGGAACAACCCTGGTGGCTGTGAAGGTTGTCCTCATCAAGGGTTGATTACTGGCCCAATTAAATTAGGCAAGGGGGTTGCCGCTGCTTCTACCGATGATTTTATAAAAGACCCACTGAGCAATGGTTCAGCAGGGCCTCCGCTTTTATTTACGCCCCCAAGTTACCCGTTTCCTTTTTTCCGAGGCAAGGCGGGGGGTATATACCATAGTGACGGTGTTGAAGATTCTGATGCGGAGCCTACGTTAGTTTACAAAAATGATCTGTACGTAGTTAAGCGGATGGAAGATCCAAATTTAGGGGATGTCGTAGTGTTCAGGCTTCATTTACCTAAAGACGGGGTAAAAGAATTTAACATTCCTAACGTACACGTTTCCGAAAAGGCAGAATTGCGTAAAGCTTTAGCTTCCTATGGAGTTTTAATTTCAGGCAGTAAGAAATTTGATCTTTTACATTTGTACATAATTCTTTCAATTACAGAACGGCAAGATGAGGAGAGGGCAGAGAAGATGAGAACACAGTTTGGTTGGGCAGATGGTGACAGCAAATTTATTGTAGGAGATAAGGAATACTCTGCGGAGGGGGAGTACCATAGCCCACCCGCTGCACTTACCGAAGATCTAGCAAAACATATGGTGCCCAAGGGTACTTTAGAAAAGTGGAAAGAAGTTTTTAATCTCTATGGTAGGCCAGGGTTAGAGCCCCATGCGTTTGCTGCGTTGACAGCCTTTGGTTCTCCTCTGTTTAAGTTTGTAGGGCAGAGCGGAGCGATACTTAATTTAATCCACCCTAGTTCAGGTACCGGCAAATCTACAATACTGTACATGGTAAACAGTGTTATGGGTCACCCTAAAGCCCTGAGTGCTAATTTTGCTGACACTCTTAATGCTAAACTTATGCAGCTTGGCATGATGAATAACTTGTGTTTTACAGTAGATGAGATGACTAACACTCCTGCAAAAGATTTTTCTGTTCTAGCGTACAGTATGTCTCAAGGACGGGGTAAGCACCGAGTAAAATCACAAACTAATGAACTGCGGGCCAACTATACTCACTGGTCGAATATGTCTTTATGTAGTTCTAATTCTTCCTTTTATGAAAAACTTGCATCTTATAAAACGGACGCTGATGGTGAGATAATGCGGTTGCTGGAGTACAAGATAGATTACACACCCTCTGAAATTATCCCTACTGATATTGCTAAAGAGTTATTTGACCATCAACTTTTAAATAATTACGGTCACGCGGGGCCGATTTATGCGCAACACCTCATAGAAAACCTTGATGACATAGTTAAAGGGTTGTTGGCAATTCAAAGGAAGATTGATACTGAGTTAAAACTTACCCAGAGAGAACGTTTTTGGTCAGCCATACTTTCGTGCAACATAGCGGGTGGCTTGATTGCTAGACGGTTAGGTCTTATAGATTGGGATATGAATCGGCTTTACGCTTGGGCTACTAACATGCTGCATGAGCTTCGCAATGATACTACACCTCCTACGTTCAACGCCGTGCAAGTGATTGGGGATTTTGTTCTGCGTCACATTGATAACACCTTAGTTGTAGAGGACGCTGCTGATAAACGTACCCACATGCCACTGATGCCAACCAAAGACCCTAGAGGCTCACTGATTAATCGTTTTGAACCTGACACTAAAAGACTATTTATTACCGCTAAACCTTTTAAAAATGATTGCGTAGACTTGCAGGTGAACTATAAAGACACTTTAGCCAAGCTCAAGCAGCAAGGTATTTTCTTGGGTACGTCTGTAAAAAGAATGTCTAAAGGTATGAAAGTTGTTTCCCCAGGAGTTCATGCACTTATATTTGATGCTTCCCATCCTGATTTTAATTTAGACATTGGGCAGTTTACGGGTGGTACTCCAGAAATAGAAGAAGGCGATGGTAGTAGAGCAAGTTAATTACGAGGTAAATTGGAAGGCGTTTAAGCGCGGTTACTCTTTATTTGTTCCGTGTTTAAACCCATCTGTAGCAAAACGAGAAATAATGAAAACAACTAAAAGGCTTAAATTTAAAATAATTACTAAAGTAGTTATTGAAGAAGGGATAAGAGGGATACGTTTCTGGAGAGTTTAATTAACTCTACTGCGCCTAACTAAATCAGAAGCGAACGGAGCTAACTGCGTTTGAGGAACAACTAAGCCTTGATCTCCTTCGGCCCTAGTAGTTGCTCGTCCTGTTATAGATTGGTTTAAACTGTCTCCAGATATGGGGTAGAACGCATTGCGATAGTTGTATTCCTCTACCGCATCTAGAGCTTCCTCAATGTTAGCTTGTGTACGAGCAGTTGAATTCTCCATGTCTTTGGCGAAAGCTAAATTAACTTCGTTAAGTACTTTAGTTCGTTCCCGTTGTATTTCAATTGTTATGCGTTTGGCTAGAAAATTAGCTTTTTGTATTTCAGCCTCTGTAGTGGGTTGGAAATTCAAGGCTTGCCCAAGCAACTTACCCGTGGTGTACCACTCTGCATCTAGAATAGGCGCACGTTGCCCCGATGTTACACTGCCTTCTTGGGATACTCGAAAAGCTTTCATGGGTCCACGGAAAAATGCAGGGGCAAACTTTTCTAAGCCCCTATCAAAATTGCCCTCGTTAACATCCTGTATACCATCCGCTATTTGTGCTCCCATAGCCCCTAAAGGACCGCCAAAAGTATCAAATAAAAGTTGTGTAAAAGCTCCCTTCATATCATCTGAGGGCACTCTATCTTGGAACCACAAATGATCTAGCGTTATGGAGGAGCCGAAATTCCAATCTGCTAGTGCAGATAACGGCCCCATTTCTACCCCTCTTGCCACTCCTTGTGCAGTTTCTGGTGCCAACCCAAGCGCACTAGCCAAGTCACTATTAGGACCAAACATGGTGGGTATCCACCATTCTCTAAACCACAAGTCTAAATTCCTTTTGCCTAACGGATTACCTTCATCGTTCTCGTCATACCATATATCAGCATCTTCATCGTCCATGTCGGGCCTCAGAGCTTCCCGTATCCCTTCAGCCATTCCCATCATGGCTGTATACCCAGGCACCCCTACTAAACCCGCAAACAAAGTAGTCATTCCTATGGTGCCAAAAAGTTTTGTGGCGGCAGCTTTCTTTTCTTCCTTGGGGATAGTAGGCCATATTGTGCCAAAGAAATTACGAACTAGAAACGAAGTCATTTGTAACGGGTATGTTAAAAACTGAGTAGCTATTTTACCTACAGGGTGTTTCATTACTGGGGGCTTTTCATACAGCGTATAGTTAAATAAAGTTTCATAAGTAATTTCTACAGCTTTCTCTGTGGCAGCATTGAGGGCAGCTTCTGGACTCAAGTTAGGTCGGGTTTGTGCCAGCCTGTCTAACTCTAGTTCTAACGCAGACATAAATATGATCTCACGGGACAACCGTTCACTGTGGTGAAAAAGAAACCCCATCATGTCTACAAAACCACGCCAACTTTTTTTACCTAAATTGTCGAACTGATCAGTGTCTGATTTCTTTCGAGCACTTATATCAGCACTGTAAGTTAAATTAAGAATGCCTAAGTCTTTGGCTTTTTCAAACCCAGCTTTTAATTGATCTTTGTTAGGGTGGTCTTCGATATACTTGGAACTAACAATAGATACGTCCTCATCAAACATACCTTTACCAACCAATGGGCTGTCTTTACCAACTCGATTTATAACAAGTAAGTACCCTCCTAGAACTCGCATGACATTTTTCTTACCATACCCTCTAGCTATTAACGTTGGTATGCCCACTATGGGTACTTGGGTTAATTGGATAAGAGCAGACTTGGGAGAGGTCAGCATGTACACAAACGCCACTTGGTTACCCAGACCGGCGAGTTTACCAAAGTCAAAACCTTCAGGTATAACAGGGTTGATTTCTGCTCTAGCCCTAGAAGACAACTCATTAAAAAGAGCCTCATACTTTAGCTTACCTTCACTAGGAGTCATGCTATCCACACTGGCTTTTGCCCCTTCGATGGCCTTTTCAAGTGGGTCAATAAATTCAAACCGTGCTAGTTGGTTAGCAGAACTAGACTGCGAACTTATAAAGTTACGTAGGGCATCTTCACTGTATCCGGTATAACCTTGCCTGTTTAAAAATTTGCGGCGTAATGCACCTGGGGGCAATGTCTGTAGATACAACTGATATATGCTATCTTTTAATTGGGCTCGATCTTCGGGAGAGTTGCCCACACCATCAAGTAATTCAAATAATTCTTTTAACTCTTCAGTGCTGCCCATCAATTCTTTTTGACCGTCTTGCAATTTGTTACCAATGTTGATTTCTCCAGAACCTATCAACTCATCTTTGTCTCTATCCCCTACAATTTGATTCAAAAGCTCATCTCTTTCGGCAGCAGTTTCCCGCATATAAAATTCCATTTCTGGACCTTTACCCACCCTAATCCAAAAATTTCCATAACGCATAAGAGGGAAATATACTTTTAATTGTTTAGCATTTTGGTATTGCAAAGTAATCATGGGGAGAAGTTTTTCTCGTAGTTCTGGGTTTTGCGTTGTGTTGTTAACATGCTCAAGTAATAATTTTTGGTATTTAAGAAAAGTTTCTTTATAGGCATCTCTAGCCATAACATATATTTCATGGGCTTTCCCATTGTCTACTTGGCCCACTTCGTTCCACAACCTGTACATAGCTTCAATATCAGCAATTCGTTGTGTTATTTCACTATCTATCCGTGCTCGTTCACTATTTGATAAATCGGGATTTTCTGTTGCCTCATACAACCCTCCTGTGCGTGTATCAGGATTTTCTACACTAGGCTTCCCATTCAATACTTCATCATTAGCAATAGCTTCTTCAACAGTGGCGTGTTCGGCCATATCTAAACCTAATATAGTAGACCTATGCATTATATCCGCGAGAGTTTTGGCTTGCGCAGGAAAATTCTTAGTAAACTCTACCCAAGGTTGAATTCGTTTGTGAATTAAACCCATTGCAATGTTACGTTGTTTGTTAAACTCTTGAATAACTTTGTTTATTTTTATTGCGTCAAATTTACCATTCACCCACCGAGTAATATCAGTTGTGGTAAGCACTTTGGATATGGCTACAACTGCCGAATCACTCATACGACCAAGCGATTCTCGTAAACTTTTTATGGCCTGTTCACCATTCCTAGTTTCCATCATCAACTTACCCATATTGGACAAGGTGCCTCTCGCCCCACCGATATTATCGCGAATAGCTTCTACTAGTTTTTTGACACGGAACTCTTTCTTGTCACTAATTTTTTTGGCAGCTAATACTTGTCCAGCATTGGCAGCTGTTTCGGGTACAAACAAAGCATCACTTGCTTTAATGAGTTCCATAAAGGCTGCTTTTTGGGAAGAGGGTATGTTAAACAGTTGGCGCAACAACTCTACGAATTCACCAAACAATGTGGTCTTACCATCCCTACTGGGCTCCCCGTTAAGGAACTGCTGCATGGCTTCGTTAGTTCTTGCGTAAGCTATGAATTCATTTAAGTCATTGAATGCACCGGCATTAAACAAGTTTCTGTCAGTGTCTGTTAAGGTGCCCGCTTTATCCTTAGCTTTATACCGTGCTTCAGCTTTTTCCATTAGACTTTTTAATTTGTCCAAGGATTCGACTTCTTTGCTAGTCAAGCCCTCATTAGTTGGGTCTTGGTTTTCATAGATGTTTACTTTAGCTACTGTCCCTTTGTGGGTAGCTTCATGGAGTATTACTTCTTCGTTCAACCCTTTTTCAGGATGTAAGTACATAGTGTCTGAGCTGTTCTCATATACCCCTTGAGTATCAGCTTCATTGTATAAAGCACGGGTAGCAGGGTTGGCTATTTGAGTTTCAGGATCAGTGACAACCACAAAATTAGTATTGCCCATGAGAGGAGCTAATCGGTTTGCCAAATTCCTAAGTAATTTGTTGGATGTGTTTTTCTTAATGTACTCTACGGCTTGCCGTGCATTACGGATATTTGCAAAAGCTGAATTAGGTTCGGCAGCTGTATCCACACCAGAGCTTTTCTTTGCATCAGGTACAATTGTCGGGGTTTGAGTAGTTTCACCATTAAGTGCTGTAGCACCAGCTTTTTCTATAAAGACAGCAGCTTTACCAATTTTAACTTTACTAGGCAAATCGCTTACAACAAAACCTTCCCCTAATTGCTCTTGTATGTACCCCCTAAGCTCCGGTTGCGTGAAACCTTTTTGGTAAGTATCAGCAGTTGTTATGATTGACATAGGTTCAGGACCATTTCTACCTTGGGCACCCATTACATCTGCGCCCCTAGTAGATACAACTGCTCTACCACCTGGTTTTAACACTCTGCCAATATTAGCTACCGCTTGATCCCTTACATTTTTAGGCATTACGTTAAGAACATTTAAAGACGTAACGTTTTCATAAGACTCACTAGGTATATCTGTCACGTTACTAAACATAGGGTCAAATTCTTCTCTTGGAAACGGCTCAAAAGTATCCGCGCCTATACGTTCGGCTCCTTCACCTCTGCCAGCTCCAAAGTCTAATGTTTTTCCTTCACCCAGAATTTCTTTTGCTTTTATGTAGCTGGGCTCAGTGCATTGCCCTGCTAATTGTGTTTTTTGAGAATTAGATAAAGGAGGGAGATTGCCGTCTATTTTCTTTGCGGCGAATGTTCCTTCCCCTTCTTCATCACTCAGCCTAGCTGCCGTTGCACTAGCTGCTCTGCTACCACTTGCGGCATCTTCAGCATCAAAATCAGGGAAATCAGTTGCTTCTTTCTTGGCTGTTACAGTCGCGTCTGTTTCTTCTCCAGCGGGTGGAGGCTCCGTTATTATCTCCCCAGTTTCTGGGTCTATGTTGCCCGCAGCAACATCCGCGTCCCTACTAGCTGCTCCATCAGCTGCTCCCGGTTCTCCCGATTCTTGAGGATCATCAGGAGGAGGAGGAGGAGGAGGAGGAGGAGGGGTAGTATCATCAGGAGGAGTATCCAGCCCTTCAGTGTCT
>JAAHTG010000990.1_pt1 | contig 21520 bp, 19 predicted proteins | sample 6116081 | NCBI WGS metagenome assembly JAAHTG01 (sample SAMN13939989, study PRJNA603662) | sponge metagenome | isolation source: marine sponge | host: Mycale hentscheli | place: New Zealand | collected 2005 | reverse complement strand
CCCCCGTGGGAATGCATACCCGACCCGGAATCCGCCCCAACACCGAATTCGACGAACCATTTCCCGGGTGTCCCAAATTATCCCCTACTTTTCTCGTTCCCACGGTCCCCCGTGGGAATGCATACCCGACCCGGAATCCGCCCCAACACTGAATTCGACGAACCATTTCCTGGGTGTCCTAAATTATCATCAGGGTGTCCTAAATTATCATCACGCGGTATGGCTATTTCGAATTCGATTTTTGGTCTGATTTGATGGTTGTTCTTCCATTGAGTGGTGTTCTCCAGGTGGGTCGAATTCCTGGATTAGGATTCGTTCCGGGAAACGAGCCCTAATCCGCTTGAATTCTTATGACAGCCTTTTGAATTCGCTTTTACCCCGTATTCAAAATATCCCGGATATTATCCCAAAAATGCCGCACTAACTTCATCAATAATTCGCTGCTGATCATGGGATTCAAGGTAGGGGTGTATGGGTAAGCTTAGTACTTCCTGGGATAGCTGTTCGGATATCGGCATAGTTATCCCGGCACCGTCGGCGTCTTTGAAGGCGGGTTGTAGATGAAGGGGGCAGATATAGTAAATCGCGGAAGGGATGCCTTTTTCTTTCAGGTGTTGTTGAATCTGGTCGCGTTTTTCCGAGCGAATGGTGTATTGAGCCCAGCTGCTTTTATAACCTTCGGGGACGACAGGGGTTTTGACCAGATGGGATAGCGCTTCGGTATAACGATCTGCTACTTTTTGTCGGGCCATGAGTTCCTCGTCAAAAACGGCGAGTTTGCAGCTTAGGATTCCGGCCTGAATAGTATCCATTCGGCCGGTAATGCCGGTTCGGATATTGTCATATTGAGTGGTGCCTTTGCCATGGAAACGGATGGACTCGATAATGTCGGCAAGGTTGTCGTCATTGGTGAATACCGCGCCACCGTCGCCGTAACAGCCCAGAGGTTTGGCGGGGAAAAAACTGGCGGCGGCGATATGTCCAAATCCGCCGGTGCGTTTGCCATGGTATTCGGCGCCAAATCCCTGGGCAGCGTCTTCCAGAACAAAAAGGCCGTGCTCTTCGGCAATACGCTCAATGGCATCATAATCCGCGGGTAGACCAAATAGATCCACCGGGATAATGCCTTTGAGATTCAGTTTTCCTTCCTGCTTTACTCGCAGAACCGTACGCTCTAGCTCAACGGGATCGATATTGAAACTGTCTTCTTCTACGTCCACAAATACCGTGGTGGCCCCCAGCAGCTGAATCACTTCCGCGGTGGCAACGAAGGTAAAGGGCGGCGCGATGACAGCATCCCCTGGGCCGATGCCATAAGCCATTAGGACCATCAATAAGGCATCGGTTCCACTGGCAGCACTAATGGTATGTTTTACATCGCAATATTCGCAGAGTTCCTGCTCAAGTTGTTGCACTTCTGGTCCCATAATGAACTGGCCATGGGCCAACACGCGATCAATGGACTGTCTGATTTCAGACTCCAGGGTTTTAAACTGGCTATTAAGGTCTACGAATTTCATGTATCTTGCTCCAAACTAAAAAATAAACGGGTCTACTACTCAATCTGCCCGGATCCTGGATCCTGCTCCGGGTTTTGCCTTTCGGTATTTGTAACGGTGTATGGGAACTCTTTTCGTGGGTTCTCTGGTGTGCGTCGGCAGGTTGTTCAATTCTTCAATGACATATTTTCAAACTCCAATTTTTAACTCAGACGCGGTCTCTCAGCCAGTACCAATCACAGCAGAAACAGTAATCCATGATAGGTTGACGATAGCCGTTATTCTTTCGAAAGCCTATGTTTGATATTTGCCAGTTTTAAACGGCCCCATGATTTGGCACACATACAGGTGTACAAGTGCAGGTGTACAGGTGGTCATGGGCGGGGTGACTAGAATATGGGGCCCACATTATTCACCTGGGCAAGGGCCGATTCCTCCACGCTGGCATCCAACCCTTTTTGTCGCTTGGTAAGGATTCGGTATTGCAAACCCTGTTTATCAAAGAGATGGGTGGTACCGCCTTGTACCAGTTCCACGACAAATCCTTCCCCGGGAATGGTATAAATCCCGCCGAGAGTTGTTTCTTCAGTTAAATCTAGTTCCATGAAATCGGATTGCATTATAGAAACAATTGATAAACGGGATTGTCAGTTTCTTCGGTGTAATCATAACCCAGCTCTTTAAGAAACGCCCGAAACTGGCTGCGGCTACCCTGGGGAACCTGAATACCACAGAGTACCCGGCCGAAATCGGAGCCGTGATTGCGATAGTGAAACAGGCTAATGTTCCAGTTGGTACCGATTTGATCGAGAAAGCCGCTTAATGCGCCAATTCGTTCGGGAAACTGGAAACTGAAAAGCCGTTCATCCGAGATATTGGTTCTGCCCCCCACCATGTGCCGAGCATGCACTTTCGCGATTTCGTTATCCGTTAAATCCAGGGTCGCGAAACCTTTTTTTCCAGTCGCTTAATAAGGCCATCAATTTCGTCCTGATTTCGAACCATGACACCGACGAAAATATGGGCATCCGCGTCATTGGCATATCGATAGTTGAATTCGGATACGCTGCGATTACCAATGGCCTTACAAAAGCGGCGAAAGCTACCGGGCTTTTCGGGGATGGTAACTGCCAGAATGGCTTCCCGGCGTTCTCCTATTTCTGCTCGCTCGGAAATGTGTCGAAGTCGATCGAAATTTACATTGGCACCGGAGGCGATGGCAATCAGGTGTTCACCAGAAACTTTAGTCCCATTGGCTTCCTGATCCATAAGCCAACGTTTAATCCCGGCCACCCCTAATGCGCCGGATGGCTCCATTAACGTTCGGGTATCTTCACAAATGTCTTTCACCGCGGCACATATTTCGTCCGTAGAAACCCGTACCACTTCATCCACAAAATCACGACAGAGTCTAAAATTCTCTTTCCCCACCTGCTTAACGGCTACGCCATCAGCAAAGATACCAACCTGTTTCAATATCACTCTCTTGTTTGCTCTAAGAGACTGATACATGGCATCAGATTCAAAGGGCTCCACACCGATAACTTTGACCTGAGGCCTGATTTGTTTGACATAGGTCGCCAGACCAGAAATTAAACCACCGCCGCCAATAGGAACAAAAATTGCTGAAATAGGGCCAGGGTGCTGTTTGAGAATCTCGAGGCCGACGGTACCCTGTCCGGCGATAATTAATCGGTCATCGAAAGGTTTAATCAGGGTCTTATGCTGCTCCTGACTAATGATCTCAGCGTATGCATTTGCCTCGCTGAAGCTGTCACCAACCAATTCAACGGTAGCCCCCCAGCGTTTTACAGCTTCGATTTTCACCGAAGGAGTGGTTACCGGCATCACCACAATGGCATGACATCCCAGTTTTTTTGCACTTAGAGCGACACCTTGAGCATGGTTCCCCGCGGATGCCACTACCACGCCCCGTTTAATTTCCTCCGGGGATAGCGAGGACATTTTGTTGTGGGCCCCACGAATTTTGTAGCAAAAAATAGGCTGTTCGTCTTCCCTCTTTAGCCAAATATGGTTGCCGAGTCGGTCGGAGAGTATTCGGGTCTGGTGTAATCGGGTTTCCCTGGCAATCTCGTAGACGCGAGAGTTGAGAATGTCTCTAAGATAGTCTATCGGATAATCGGTGGGCATGCTGGCTTTGCATCAATGGAATCAACATCAAGAATTTGCGAATAGTTAGAAGCAATAATTTTTAGAGGCAATAATTCAGACCCAATAATCCAGAGCCAATGCAGTGGCTAAATCTCGACAGAATCTAACCATGCAATTGAATGCAAGGCTGGGAAATATGAGCCAAATCAATAATTGCAGTGATAAATGATCGTTACAGTGGAGTGCCGAGATACCATTCAGCGATATCGTCTTATATCACATAAGCCGATATTATCGAAGAACCCCAGAGTGAATAACAATAAATTCTCGTCGCAATTTCGTATTCATCAAAGCCTGCCCACGGTCTGGTTTGGTCTGGTCTGGTCTGCTTATGGGTTATGGATTGATATTGGTCCTGGGTATGTTGAAGGATTCGAGAAACTGATTTCGGGCTAGGGTTCAGATTCCATTTTGTGGTGATTCCTTTGGGTCAGTAATAGATCGGATTGAGATGAATTTATTTGATGCAAACTGTATATGCCCACAAATATGTGGGCATAAATTTGCTAGAATAGGATGAACGAAATTACAACGACATAGCACCAGTATTCAGATGGACTACGAAATCGCCCGAGCCAACATGATCGAACAGCAAATACGGCCCTGGAACGTATTGGCGATACAAACCCTAAATGCGCTTGGTGAGATACGAAGAGAAGACTTTGTACCCAAAGATTATCAGGAGCTTGCATTTGCGGACATTCAAATTCCATTGGCTAATGGCGAGGTCATGCTGGAGCCGAAATTAAGTGCAAGGATGTTGGAATCCCTGAGCCTGGAAAAGTCACACCGGGTGTTGGAAATCGGCACGGGAACTGGTTATCTTACTGCTTTGCTCGCCACGGTTAGTGGCCATGTGACCTCCGTGGAGATTGATCCACAACTCCATCAGCAGGCGAAGTTAAATCTGGCGATGGCGGGTATTGAAAATATTGAACTGGTTTTGGACGATTGTCATAATTTTTGCCACCAGGGTTACCAATATGATGCTGTTCTTATTAGTGGCTCCATGCCGGTAATACCTCCCTTTTTCCTCGATCAAATTCCAGAAGGTGCGTTACTGGTGGGTATCGAGGGAAATGATCCTGCGATGCAGGTAGTTCGATATACCAAATCATCTTCGCTCTCTCTGTCAAAAGTATCTCTTTTGGAAACCAGTGTTAGGCGTCTGCGTAATGTTGACGAAACACCCGAATTTCAATTTTAGAATTATGCCTAGATCTCTGACGATTTTACGTTTCGGTCTTTTTTCCACTGTTATCGCAGTTTCTGTAATCTTATTGGTTTCGCCGCTTTCTCGAAGCCATGCCAGCGATAGCGATCTACTCGCGATCTATCAGTTGGCTCTGGAGAATGACGCCGCTTATCAAATTGCGAAACTGACTCATGACTCGAACAGCGTTGATTTGCCCCTGGCGAAGACGGCGTTCAAACCGTCACTGTCGATATCCGGCGTCATGGGGAGAAATCGGAGCAATGATCGGCAGATTACCACCACTGAGCCGGGCAACCGTATTGGCATGGATTTGAATCTAAAGCTATACGACAGGAATGCCAAAATGGGTATCGAGCAAACCTCGTTGGAAGAGCAGGTTTCAGCATTAAAGCTTGCGGACGCTAAAAACGATTTGATGCTCCGGGTAGCGAATCGATATTTCAGCCTTTTGGCTTCTTTGGATGAGCGAAAAGTGGCAAGGGTCCAAAGCACAGCAATCCACCGACAAATGGATTTAGCAAATGAAAGGCTGGAAGTTGGGCTTGGGACACGATCTGATTTGTTTGATGCCAAAGCACGTTTCCAACAGGCCCAGGCTGATGAAATCCGTACTGAAAATCTGATCAACAATAATATTGCTATTCTCAAGGAGATGATAGGAGTAGATCCGGGAGAAATTATGCCACTAGCGGATAATGCGCCTCTGGAGCTGCCTTTTCCCAACGATGTAGACCAATGGATTGGGCAGGCATTAGAGAAGAATCTGGAAATTAAAATTCAGGCGTCCAATGTTGAGACGAGCAAAATCGAAATTACAAAAGCACTAACCACTAAAACACCGACTGTGGGGTTAAGAGCCAGTCACTTTTGGAGCGAGATTGGTTCCGCTGGGATCAGCAACGATACTAGTAGAACTGCGCTGGAGCTAAATTTTAGTGTTCCTATTTATAGTGGTGGCGCCATTGATCTTAAAACTGAAAAAGCCATGATTCAGCACAAGCTGTCGGAACAGTTGTTCGAACACACAAAACGACGGATTTCCACGGCAACCATTTCCGAATTCCTTGCGGTAAATAGCCGTTTAAATCAGGCGAATGCGTTATTGGAAGCCATCGTCGCGGGTGAAAATGCGTTAGCTGCCAAGGAAGAAGGATTTAGTGCCGGTTTGACCACGAACATTGACGTGCTTGATGCACAGCGGGATTTATCCCGATCTCGAAAAGACTACCTACAGGCGCGATATGACTATATTCTTTCTACGTTGAATCTGGAGAGGGTAACGGGTCAATTGGATGAAGACGATATCAGTCGGGTAAATAACTGGCTAAGGCTGTCCGGTTCTTCAGCAATGAAGATGAAAATCCAGCCAGCATTCGTTGATTCCATTCCGGAGCTGTTAATGGAATCCTATGCGATGAATATTATAAACACTGGGGCTGTCACGACCCCCCATCCAGGCTAATCTCAAACTCTTCCCCGTTTAGGCACTTACCCTTTCCAGAACGTTCTGGAAAACATGACCAATAGCGTGAATAGCTCCAAACGGCCCAGTAACATGGCAAACACCAGAATCCCTTTACCGAAGTCGTTGATACTGGCGTAGTTTGCAGCGACATCACCGAGTCCGGGGCCAAGGTTGTTTAAGCAGGCGGTGATGGCTGAGAATGCGGTAATCGGGTCTACACCGGCCGCCAAAAGCATGATGAGCAGAATCAAATAGCTCATGATATACAGAGACAGAAACCCCCAAACCGCATTGATGATATTGTCATTGACAGCTTTACGGCCGATTTTTATCGGGATCATGGCATTAGGGTGAACCAGTTTTTTGATTTCCCTCGCGCCCTGTTTATAAAGCAACATGGAGCGAATGACTTTCATGCCCCCTGCGGTCGATCCGGCACATCCGCCAACAGTGCTGAGCAAAATCAGCAGCACCGGCAGAAAGGTCGGCCACGTTGAAAAATCGGTAGTGGTAAAACCTGTGGTAGTGACAATGGAAACCACTTGGGTAATACCTTGAACGAAGGTTTCATGCACGGAGTCAAAAACGTCAAAATAGAGCAAAGTGAATATCGTGACGATGGCCATCGCCAATATAATCATTGAATAGGCTTTGGCTTCCGGGTCATCGAGGTAGGCCGCAATCCTTCGGGATCGAAAGGCAACAAAATGCAAACCGAAGTTCAGGCCGGCAAGAAACATAAATACAGTGGCAACCAGATTGACCTGTACGCTTTGAAAGTATCCCAGACTTGCATCATGGGTTGAAAACCCACCAATGGCCACGGTAGAAAATGCATGGCTCAATGCGTCAAATGGACTCATACCCGCAAAGTAATAAGCCAGCGCACAGATGATTGTCAGCCCAAGATAGATATACCAGAGTGCTTTTGCCGTTTCGGTAATTCGAGGTGTCAGTTTGTTATCTTTAACTGGGCCTGGGGTTTCTGCACGATATAATTGCATGCCCCCAATTCCAAGCATGGGCATAACTGCTACGGCCAGAACGATGATTCCCATACCGCCAAACCACTGGAGCTGTTGTCGGTAATACAAAATTGATGGTGCCAAATCATCGATGGAAACCAGAATAGTGGCACCGGTAGTGGTCAGCCCGGACATGGATTCGAAAATCGCATCAACGATGCTAATAACCGGATCTTCAAGTAATATCAATGGTAAGGATGCCATTAGCCCCAGTCCTAACCAAAAAAGGACAACCACAAAAAAACCGTCCCGGAATCGGAGTTCACCCTTGTACTTGCGGGTTGGATACCAGCAACAAGCGCCCAGCCCCAAAATGAGCAAAAAAGCGAGCATAAAAGTATGGGAGACACCGTCCTGGGTTATCAGGGAAACCGCGATGGGTGGGAGCATGCTTGTGCTGAATAAAATGAGAAGTACACCCAGTATTTTATAAATCGCAGGACTCTTCATGACAGAAAATATTGGCTACCCCAAAATACAGCTTAATAACATACGATGGATCGATTCCCTGGACTAGAAAAAGGTCGCTGATACCTGAAACATCTTTTCAACATCGTGGATTCGACGCTTATCGATGACAAAGATAATCACATGGTCACCGTCTTCGATCACAGTATCATCCTCAATGCTGACGAGTTCATCGTCTCTCATGATGGCGCCAATGGTGGCTCCTTCAGGCAATTTGATTTTAGCAAGAGGGCGCCCCACTATTCGGGAAGTCTTTGGATCACCATGGGCGACTGCCTCAATGGCTTCAGCAACGCCTCTTCGCAGGGAATGAGCGGCGACTACGTCACCCCGACGAACATGGGATAATAATGCGCTAACCGTGGTTAGCTTGGGAGAGATTGCAATATCAAGTACGCTGCTTTCAATCAGGTCAATATAGGATGATCTATTCACAATCGCCATTGCCCGCCTGGCGCCGAGTCGTTTGGCCAGCATGGATGAAAGAATATTTGCTTCGTCCTCATTGGTCAGTGAACAGAACAACTCCATGCTATCAATATTTTCCTGTCTCAGTAGCTCTTCGTCAGCCGCGTCGCCCTGTAATACCACGGTGTTTTCAAGTTGCTCGGAAACCATTTGCGCGCGATCCGGGTCTCTTTCAATGAGTTTGACCTGATAACCACTGGTTTCCAATGATTGGGCAAGTCGAAGTCCAATATTACCTGCACCGGCTAGCATGATTTTGTGACCTACTTCCTCTATGGCGCGAAGTTCGAGCATCACCTGCCTGATATCTTCCTGGGTAGCAATAAAAAAAACTTCATCATCGGGCTCGATAATTGTCTTTCCCGTGGGAATGATCGCGCTGTCTTGGCGATATATCGCCGCAACTCGGGTTTTGACTGAGGGCAGATGGTTCTTTAGCTCCCGTAGCTCATGGCCGACCAATGCACCGCCGTAGTAAGCCTTGAGTCCAACCAGTCGTATTTTTCCATTGGCAAAGTCGATAACTTGTAGTGCACCGGGATATTCGATTAGTTTACTGATCTGGTTAGTAACGATTTGTTCCGGACTAATAATGACGTCGATGGGAATGAACTGATTACAAAATAACTCAGGATGAGCCAGATAGTCGGCTGAGCGTACCCGGGCTATTTTGGTGGGCGTATTAAACAGAGAATGGGAGACCTGGCAGGCGATCATATTCACTTCATCCGAATTCGTGACAGCAAGTACCAAATCAGCATCTTCAATCCCGGCCTGTTGCAGTACTTTGGGGGAGGATGCCTCACCTCTTACGGTTTGGATGTCCATTCTGTCCCGGAGATTCGAGAGAATGTGCCGATTGTAATCAATCAACGTAATATCATTTTCCTCTCGGGAAAGAATTTCGGCAATAGAAGCACCGACCTGGCCCGCACCTAAAATGATAATTTTCATGATTGCGTATATAAGGGTTCAGGAAAGACTATGTCCAATTCCTCGTTTGGATCCGGCTGCTTTGTTTAATCGGCAAAAGTAGAAACCATCCCCAGGATGGATTCCCGGCAGCCGCTGTCTGCCAAATTGAGTTTCAATCCCGAAATGTTCGTCAAGGGATTCAATCTGCGCGTCATTATACTCCTTAATGAATTCACCGATCACCTCATCATTTTCCTGTTTTAGGACGGAGCAAGTGACATAAAGCAGGACACCCCCAGGCGTAAGCATTTCCCAGCCAGCGGTAATGATCTGTTTTTGCTTTTCCGCGAATTTAGCGAAATCTGTCGGTTCTCTCCGGTGTTTGATATCTGGGTGGCGACGAATAACTCCGCTGCCGGAACAGGGAATATCCAGCAGGACACTATCAAACATAACCCCGTCCCACCACTCGTCCATGTGGGTTACATCACCAGTGATAAGATTGGCTGTTAACTTCAGTCTTTCAAGATTTTGCTTTATTCCGGAAATACGTTTTTTAAAATCCACAGCGGTTACCGAGGCCAGGTCAGGTTGGGCTTCCAGAATAGCGCATGTTTTCCCTCCTGGAGCAGCACAGCCGTCCAAAATCCGCTGACCAGGCTTCAATGTCAAACCGGATATCGTCATTTGTGCCGATTCGTCCTGAACTGAAACTTCTCCTTCTAAAAATCCGGGAATATCCTCAACGGGCATGGGTTTGGTTAGGGTCAGCCCGGTGTCGCTGTTTTGGGTCAACTCAAAGCCAATCCCAAGGTCTTCAAGGCTTTTGGCGTATGAGATCCGATCATTGAGTCTCTGATTAACCCTCAATGTCATGGGAGGACGGGCGTTGGATGCCTTTAAAATGAGTTCATAATGTTCTGGCCACGACTGTTTGAACTGGTCGATGAAGAAGTCAGGAAAGCTTCTTTTGTGTGCCAGCTCCGTGGAATTGTTCATGGATGCTCCTCCTGACATCTTTGTCGTATCCATGGGTGTCCCAGAATGGGTCTTTCCAGAATGGCCAGAGTGGGGTTTTTTCCCATGTTTTTCTTCGATGAGCCGTTTGTGGTCTCTAAGATAGTTGCGCAGAACGCCATTAACCAGATTTTTGGCCCAGGCTTGATTGGTTTTTTTCAACGCATTGACACACTGATTTACCGCAGCGTGGTCCGGGGTACGCATGTAGTTAATCTGATAAAGCGCACCGATCAGCAGAAAATGGATTATGCGGTCCTTGGGTTTAACTGGTTTTTTTAAGAGCTGACGAAGAACAGCGTCAAAATGAAAATAGAAGCGGCAGCCGCCATAGCACAACTCCTGGAGCTGGGAGCGATTTTCTCCCACCTGGGGGAAATACCGATCAAGTCCGTCATCCAGTGATAGTTTATGATCAACCACTAGTCTTAGAACATTTGCCGCGGCAAGCTGAAGTTGCATTTATGATGTACTCACTGGATTGAATGACATTCCCGGCTCGATGGTAACTCCGTTTAACAGGGCCTCTGAAGACATGGGTTTCCCACCGGGTTTTTGCAGGATCGTCAAACTAAGCAATCCATCGCCGGTTAGTACTACAATGCCATTGCGATCCGCGCGAATGATGCTCCCGGGTTTAGGGGGATTGGCGAAGCTGGAGTTTTCGAATTCTGCTCCGGGCTCTATTCGGGCAGAATGGACTTTCATGGTGATACCCGAGAATTCGAGAGTTGTCGTCGGCCAGGGATTGAAAGCGCGAATCTTTCTTTCCAGCTCAATTGCGCTTTTGCGCCAATCCAGCGGAGATTCGTGTTTGTTAAGTTTGGCAGCATACACCGCCTTCCCATCATCCTGAACGACGGGCTTCAAACTTCCTGCCTCTATGAAAGGCAGATTCTGCTGGAGCAATTTACCACCCAGTATCGAAAGTTTGTCATGCAGCGATCCGCCGTTGTCACTATCCTCGATTTCTATTTCTGTTTTCGCAAGCATAGGACCCGTATCAAGCCCTGCTTCCATTTGCATCATGGTAACCCCCGCTTTGTTGTCACCATATTGAATAGCGCGCTGAATTGGGGCGGCGCCTCGCCATCGAGGTAATAAGGAAGCATGAATATTGACACAACCAAAAGTTGGAATATCCAGAACACGTTGAGGGAGAATGATGCCGTAAGCAGTAACGACCATTAGGTCTATGTGAAGGGATTGGAGATGTTCGACTTCTTCGAGCCGCTTGAAAGACAGTGGTTGAAAAACTTCGCTACCTTGGGACAAAGCCAGTTTTTTGATCGGACTTTGTTGCAGTTTTTTACCTCTTCCCGCGGGACGATCAGGCTGAGTATAAACGCCGACTACCTCAATGTCCGGGCTTGAGTAGAGGGCTTCGAGGCAGGGAATTGAGAAATCGGGCGTACCCGCAAAAACCACGCGCATAAGAAATATTTAAGGGGAAGAACTAGTTAATCTGATCCAGGGTTAAGATCAGGCAAACAAAATTGAAATTAAACCCGGATCAAAGCCAGACTTCTGGTATTGAAGCCTATGGTCAAACAGTCTCAGTTTCGGCTTGGCGAATGTCTTTTTTCAGTTTTTTCTTAACGCGATCCTGTTTCATCCTTGATAGATAGTCGACGAATACTTTTCCATCAAGATGATCAATCTCATGCTGAATACAAACCGATAACAGCCCCTCCGCCTCAAGTTCGAAAGAATTCCCGTCAATATCCATGGCTTGAATAAGTATTTTTTCCGCGCGTTCCACTGAGGCATAAATGCCTGGAACAGACAGACAACCTTCTTCAAACTCAATGGTACCCTCTATCACCTGGAAGGTTGGGTTAATAAAAATTCGTAAATCACTCCTGTCTTCGGACAGATCCATGACCACGACCCTAAGGGGAATATTCACCTGCACCGCTGCTAAACCAATTCCTGGTGCATCATACATGGTCTCCGTCATGTCGTTCACCAGCTTCCTCAGACTTTCATCGAAATGAATAACAGGCTCCGCCTTTTGACGTAGCCGCGTATCTGGATAGACTAATATATCGAGTAATGCCATTTCTAGTGATCAGTTTTGTTAGCTGAATTGTATTCTCAACAGAAAAAAACATCCACATACTAATAGCCCTCCACCCCATTCCAGGACACCCAAAAATTGTTTTTACTGAACAGAATTGTAAGTTATATTTACCCTATGGAATAAACCTCAAGACAGGAGTCTGATATGACCACAGCTAGAAGGCATTTAATTTGCCTTGAATCCACTCCCTATTATCACTGCACTTCACGTTGTGTAAGACGGGCGTTCCTATGTGGGAGTGACCGGTACAGCGGAAAGAGTTATGAACATCGGCGTGATTGGGTGGAATCACTTTTGTTAACACTGAGCAAAGCGTTCTGTATCGATATCGCAGCCTATGCAGTGATGTCGAATCACTATCATGTCATTTTGAAGGTGAACACGGAGCTGGCCTCGGCACTTACTGATAGTGAATTGATTGATCGTTGGTCTCTGATTTACAAGCCTAGTGAGATGGTCTGTCGATATCGGAGTGGTGCAGAAGTCTCGGATGCAGAGCAATTAATTATTGCGGCAATGCTAGAGAGATGGCGAGATACGTTGATAAATATTAGTCGGTTTATGGGGTATATGAACGAAAGAATTGCACGAAGGGCCAATAAGGAAGATGGGTGTAAGGGACGTTTTTGGGAGGGGCGCTTCCATAGTCAAGCATTACTGGATGATACTGCGCTTCTTCAATGTATGGCGTATGTTGATCTAAATCCGATTCGTGCTGGACTAGCAAATACGCCAGAAGATTCGAAATATACATCGGTAAAACGCCGAATTGACAAGCTTGCTCATCCTGAAAAAAATGATAATTTGCTTCCATTTATGACTTTTGAATCTCACACAATTGCATTGGAGAAAGCAGACTGTCAGTGGGAGACGAAGATTCCTATGAAGTTTTGTGACTATCTGGACTTATTGAATTGGACCGGCCGAGTACTAAAATCAATTGATCGGCAGGAGATTCTGGGAGAAGCACCTCCTATTTTAGGGCAAATGGGCTTTCTTTCTGGTGAATGGGTAAGTTTGGTAGAACCAAAGAATAACTGGAGGAGAAAGGCATTGGGGTCGGTTGAGAAAGTCAGAATGTATTGCGAATCAATTGGACAGAAATGGCTTTGCCAAACTCATAAAAACACCGTATCCCACATGCATACTTGAGGTCACAATGAGTTATTGAGTTTAACTGGTTTTTATCCACATTTGGGTACTGGACACCCAGTGATAATGTGACCCAGTTTATGCAATTGCCACGAATTACCGGTGTTGGTTAACGTGCTGTCTAGAAACATCGCTTCTAGTAGGAGCTGTGGATGTCCGGGGTTAGGTTTTTAGAGCTACGGATGTCAAACCTGTGGAAAGTTCGTATCCAGGGCGCAACCTAGCATTGTCTTTCCGGTTTTGGATGCACGTTTTTCAAGTGACTGTTAAGAAAACAATGTCCCGGATCAAGACTCTGGTGTCCCGAATAGCGCCTTTCAGTAAAATCGAGTTTATGGGTGTCCTAAAGTTAATACTAAAGTTAATAATATATGGGTGTCCTAAAGTTATTCGTCAAAGTTATTCGTCCTAAAGTTACCTAAAGTTATTGTTCTGAAGCCCCCCAAGGATCGACGATTGGGTATGTTGGTTTTCTTTAGAAAAAAACGGCTGCCTGGCTGAATCTGCGTCGAGCGTTATCCAGGTCTTGGGTATTGTCTACGCCGGGGCTAGGTATTTCGTTGGCATATGCGCAGGCAATGCGCTCTCCATGCCAAAGAACCCGAAGCTGTTCCAGTTTTTCAAGTTGCTCAAGGCTACATGGGCTGCGCGAGGAAAATTGTTGAATATAGCCGCTTCGATAGGCGTAGATGCCCAAATGTCGACGGACGATATCTACTGCATTATCTGCCATATCGGAGGAGGATTCACTGCGAACCCAGGGAATGGTTGCACGACTGAAGTAAAGTGCGTAGTCGTCTTTGTCAGTAACGACCTTGACGATGGATGGGTCTAATAATTGCTCATCGTTTTCAAGAGGTGCGCTAGCGGTTGCCATTGCGGCTTCGGGTTTGCTTTCCAATAATTCGGCAACCTGATTGATCAGTGATGGTGGCATGTCTGGCTCATCGCCCTGGACATTGACGATCAGGCAGTCATCATCAAGTCCTAGAATTGTCGTTGCTTCTGCGATCCGGTCTCCGCCAGATTGATGTTCAGTGGAAGTCATGACAACTTCACCTCCGAATTCCTTGACTGCTGTTTCAATGCGTACATCGTCAGTGGCAACAATCACCCATGAAGCAGCACTTTGTTGGGCCTGTTCCACAACGCGTTGGATCATGGGCTTTCCGGCGATGTCCATTAGTGGTTTGCCTGGCAATCGACCAGATTGATACCGCGCAGGAATAATGACATGAAAAGGAGGCATTTAGCGTAACCGTTGTTCGATGAAAGAAAAAAAATGGGTGTCTATGTTTGCTGATGCCGGGACTGCCCAGCAATTCTTGGACTTAATGAAAGACTTGCATTTTACGGCATCTTTTTCGGTCATCAAGATAGGGGAACTATCACCAAAGAGGAGATCCCGCTCGCTGAAATTATGATGGTCCTTAAAAGAATGGCGAGTGATCTTTAGGCCAAGTGCCGATAATTGGTTAAAAAAACGATCGGGGTTACCAATACCTGCTATTGCATGAATGGGTTGATCGCCAAACTCCCGCAGAAGTCTGATGTCCGAGCCATTAATCTGTCTAGCGGATTCCAGCAAGATTTCCATCGAGTGAATATTGCTGTGCTTAATGTCGGGCATTTTGCCATTGGTAATCACGACGTCTCCTCGGCTAATATTTTTTTTTGGTTCCCGTAATGGGCCAGAAGGCAGACACCATCCGTTACCAAAACCTCTTGTGCTGTCTACTACGACAATATCAATGTCTCGCTGGAGAGCAAAATGCTGAAATCCATCATCACTGATCAGGACATCGCAATGGTGCTGGTCGATCAGCATTTTCCCGCTTTCAACCCTGTTGGGCCCGACCATAATGGGAACCTGACAGTGCTGATAGATCAACAGCGCTTCGTCCCCCACATCCTTCACGGTAGTTTTGTGGTCGACCAGTCTAGGCCATACCCCGGATTTTGCTTTATATCCTCGGGTAATCACACCGGGATGTTTTCCTTTTTTTTGCAAATGTTTGGCTAAGGCGATCACGAGGGGTGTTTTACCCGTGCCGCCGACGGTCAAATTCCCGACCACGATAACCGGTACGGAGAGTTTTTCAGATTTAAGCCATCCGACTTGATACAGTGTCTGTCGAATATGCATTATCAGAGCATAAAACAGGGATATTGGGTAGAACACCGCATTTAGCCAGCCAGCCTTTTGCCAGCCTTGCTGAATCTTATCCAGCACAATACGGGCTCGACGTTGGAGGAAATATGTTGGTTAATCGGTCTGACATAGTGGCGGGTTGGGGTTTGGAGATGTTCAGCAGTCTGTTGGATCGAAAGGAGACCCAGTCATATCCAAAAGAGGTGAAACCAACTCAGGTAATTTGTTTATGTGCTTTGCGTTCGTCTCTTGGGGGAATTCCGAAAAATTCGCGATAGCACTTACTAAAGTGCGGTGTGGAGACGAAACCACTGGCAAAAGCAATTTCCACGATGGGCATACTGGTCTGCAACAATAGTTGCCGAGCGTGCATTAGCCGCAGACGCATGTAGTAACGTGTGGGTACACAGTGCAGATACTTTTGAAACAATCGCTCAAGCTGTCTCCTGGAAAGGCCAACGTGGGACGCGATCTCATCCAGACTAATTAGTTCTTCAATGTTAGCTTCCATGAATGCTACAGCCTCCGCCAGTTTTGGTTGGCTGGCTCCCAATTGGAGACGTAAAGGTAGTCGTTGTCTATCGTTACGACCTCTGATCCTCTCAACGAGAAACTCCTCGGCTATTTCTGTCGCCAAATCCCAGCCGTGCTTCTGGGCGATCAAATAGACCATCATATCCATGGCTGCGCTACCACCAGCGCAGGTATATCGATCCTTGTCAATCTCGAATAAATCCGGACTAATTACGAGTTCAGGGAAGCGCTCCCGTAGTCCAATCATGTTTTCCCAGTGAATAGTACAGCGGTGGTCTTTCAATAGACCGGCCTCAGCAAGCAGATACGTACCAGTGCAAATTGCCCCTAACGGTATCCGCTTACTGTTTTGCTCTCTTAGCCATGAGGTAATGGTGCGGCTGGTTTTAACTTCAATGTTAACGCCACCACAGACAAATACCCCATCCAGTTTTGGACTGGTTTTCATGGGAATAGATGCAACGGAAAGCTCGTTACTGGCTAGAACCTGCTCTTCAGTTTCGGAAAGAATCGTCCACTCGTAAAGCTTTTTACCCGACAGTCGGTTTGCCATTCGCATTTGATCGATGGCGGCAGTGAATGCCATCATGGAATACTCCGGTACCAGCAAAAAGCCGTATCGCGTCGTTTTAGGATCGAGTTGATTGGCTATCATGATGTCGGTTTGGGGTGAGTGTAAGTTTATGTAGTGATGATGTTAGTAAAGGTGATTATCGTATAGATAAGGTCTGTGGCGCAATCGGTTATACCAGGGTCGTCTGATGGGTAGCCCAAGTCGAGACATAACATCATACTCCATAGTTTATAGAGGTTACCGAATATATCAAAATGTCAGAAACGAATCGAAAACGGGGTGGGCGACGAGGACGTCAATCAAGTGAAGTTGCGGCTATTCCTGAAATTACCCCCTATATTACTCGTAAGATCCCAAACTATGAATTGCTCAACGAAGAGGGATTGAGTCTAATCGAGAAAAACGCTGAAACGATTCTGCAGGAGATCGGTATCGATTTTAGATATGAACCGGCGCTAAAACTGTTTAAAGAAGCCGGAGCGGATATAGATGGCGAACGAGTTCGATTTCCCGCCGGTCTATGCCGAAAGATAATCCAGGATTCAGCCCCTTCTGTCTTCGAACAAAAAGCGAGAAATCCTAAGCGTAATGTCATGATCGGTGGCAAAAATACGGTATTTGCCCCAGTTTATGGACCCCCATTTATACGCGATCTTGACAAGGGCCGTCGATATGCGCGAATCGAAGATTTTGATAATTTCGTCAAACTCACTTATATGCTCCCGTCTTTGCACCATTCCGGCGGAACCGTTTGTGAACCCACGGATCTTCCCGTCAACAAACGCCACTTTGACATGGTTTACAGCCATATCAAAAACAGCGACAAGCCGTTTATGGGGTCAGTAACCCATCCTGAGCGGGCTCAGGATACCGTTGAAATGTGTAAAATTCTTTTTGGAGAGGATTTCATCCAGCAGAATACCGTCGTTATCAACCTGATTAATGCTAATTCCCCCATGGTTTTTGATGAAACCATGCTGGGCGCTGCAGAAGTTTATGCCCGGAATAATCAAGCGAGTATTGTGTCGCCATTTATCTTGGCGGGAGCGATGTCTCCAGTAACTGCGGCAGGAACTATGGCGCAGATTCTGGCTGAAGCCATGGCAGGAATATCCTTTACCCAACTGGTCCGCGCCGGTTCTCCAGTAGTATTTGGTACTTTTGCAAGTTCCATTTCCATGCAATCCGGTGCCCCTACCTTCGGGACCCCGGAGCCTTCATTGGTATTAAACGGATGTGCTGCACTTGCGCGACGTTTGGGCGTGCCATTTCGCAGTGGTGGATCTTTGTGTGGATCAAAGGTGCCAGATGCACAAGCGGCCTATGAAAGTGCTAACACCATTTTGCCCACTGTCACAGCCGGGGTTAACTTTGTCCTCCACGCAGCGGGGTGGCTCGAAGGTGGACTGGCGTCCAGCTATGAAAAACTGATTATGGATGCTGATCAACTCGGCATGATGCAAGTCTTCGCTAATGGTGTTGATCTGTCGGAGAATGCCCAGGCACTCAGCGCGGTAAGGGAAGTGGGTCCAGGGGCTCATTATTTGGGCTGCGATCACACACAAAATAATTTTAAAACGGCTTTTTATCGCTCTAATATCGCCGACAATAATAGTTTTGAGCAATGGGAAATGGAAGGATCAATGGACGCTGTGCAGCGAGCGAACAAGATCTGGAAACAAATGCTGAATGAGTACCAGGCACCAGAGTTGGATCCTGCTACTGACGAAGCAATCCTTGCTTACATTCATCAGCGAAAATCCTCCTTCGCCGACTCAAATATTTAGTATTTCTCTATCCCCAATCTTTGTGATTAAAGGTTGGGGAATTAGAGATTGGAGAACCAAACGTCAGAAAATCCGTTGTTTCTTCCGGTATACGAGATAGCTGTTTACTAATACCTTGTTCCTTTTTTCTCTTCTGCTCCAGCATAAAGAATTTCCCTCTTTAGCAACGCGTCAGCTTTGCAACGATTGAAGTCTTCGGACGCCAGTCGTTGCAAGGGAGATGGGGCGATTGAAAAATGATTAAATCGATCTTCTCCACTCGCCAGGGCTACCAGTGAACGTGCCCCAGATTGTTGCTTCATCTCAGGCGTGATGTATCTAATCGCAGCACCAATACGGCGATAACTGGTTGTGTTTGGTCCGGACGCATGAAATAGATGCCCGTGGTGTAAGGAGGCCTGACCGGGCTTCAGCTCCACTGAAACGCTTTCATTTTCGTCAACATCTACCGCTATGGTCTGCCCTCTTGTTAATAAATTGTTCTCGTCGAAAGTATCAGAATGAGGAACCAGATTCTTCTGATGGCTGCCGGGAATAAATCGCATACAACCACTATCACTAGTCGAGTATGACAACGCTACCCAGGCGGTTAGCTCCTGCGCATCATCCAGTCCCCAGTACGTCAGGTCCTGATGCCAGGACACGACCTTGTCCGTGTTCGCCTCCTTGATGAATAGACCCGCACTCCAAACCAATAAATTCGGACCAAGAACTTGCGAAACAGCCGAAATAAGCTGGGGGTGGCGAATAAGTTTATCAAAAGAAGGAAGTACCCGGTCTGGATAGGATTTCAAGAGCGCGGATTTTTCCAGATCATCACGGACTGAATTTTCAGCTAATTCAAAATCCTGAGCGATGGTTGTGGCTTCCTGTGGGCTAATGACATCGACCGGAAAAAAGAAACCATCATTTTGGTAGGAGTTTTTCAAAGATGGGTCATTCATTTTAGATTTATCTTCAGAACAGGGACGAAATGGTACTGACATATCACTAACACTAAATGATATCCGATTTTCACCAAAAAACAGACATAGTGCGCAGAACTGGGTCCAAATTGTAATCCGTATTACGGGTCTCGTTCTGTGGGGATCCATAAGTGATTTATGGATGTCCTGAATCACTGCCCCCTGAATCACTAGCCCTCCCGTTCTGTGAGTAATTTGTGGGTGTCCTAAAATTGTTACCCCTCCCGTTCTGCGAGTAATTTATGGGTGTCCTAAAATTGTTATTTCAAATTGCTGTTTGTAGGATCTGATTTGCGGCCTGTTTTTTCCATCCTATAATGAGATTTACGAATAGCGTTGTTTTTCAAAATAATCTTTATTTTAGATAGTGACAAAGTATAGATTTGTTTTTTAAATCAATTAGTTATTTGTGATTAAGAATAGCTTCTTCAAAGAAATGATTGATTTTTTACTGCACTAAAACTGTGCAACTGGGAGTTTTTGATTCTTTTCGGCCATTTTGATCCGAAAAAACCAACCCCTGAGATCGATCCTGAGAAGACGAGCCGAATTGGACCTGGATTTATCGCTGGACGATATATTCAGCGACGAAAATACATAATACAGAGAGTTGTTTTTATGAAACTTATTACCGCCATTATTAAACCGTTCAAGCTTGATGATATCCGTACCGCTTTGTCGGACATCGGTGTTAATGGCATGACCGTCACCGAAGTAAAAGGGTTTGGTCGACAGAAGGGCCACACGGAGCTATATCGGGGTGCGGAGTACGTGGTGGACTTTCAGCCTAAAGTGAAAGTAGAAGTAGTGTTGAAAGATGAGGAGGTGGAACAGGCGTTGGATGCGATTATGGAGCATGCGCGAACAGGAAAAGTAGGGGACGGAAAAATATTTATCTATCCTATTGACCAGGTTGTTCGTATTCGAACGGGAGAACTCAATGAAGATGCGATTTGAGTTTCGTGGATAGTTTTATGCGATCTCCTTCTTTTCGATCAATTTGAAATTTCATCTGTCTTTTTTACCCTATCTTTTTAACTCCATATTCTTTATTCGTAAAATGAAGTACCTAATTAGTTTATTGCTGGTTTTATTTTGTACACCTGTTCTTACTGACGCTATGGATAGCGGAGACACAGCCTGGATTATGACCTCCACGGCACTGGTATTGTTTATGACTCTACCCGGTCTGGCACTATTTTATGGAGGCCTTGTACGTTCGCGAAACGTCTTGTCTATTCTCATGCAATGCTTCTGTATTGCAGCTATCGCGTCCATCGTCTGGCTGATTTGCGGTTATTCCCTCGCTTTTGGTGAGGGCAATGCGTTCATTGGTGATTTCTCCAATATCATGTTTAAAGACATTTCCCGGGACTCCTTATCCGGAACCATCCCGGAATCACTGTTCGCCCTGTTTCAGATGACGTTTGCCGTCATTACCCCCGCTCTAGTGATCGGTGGTTTTGCCGAAAGAATCAAATTTTCCGCGGTGTTGATGTTTACCGTATTGTGGTTGTTCATTGTCTATATTCCTATTACCCATTGGGTCTGGGGCGGAGGTTGGCTGGGAGCAATGGGCTTGCTCGATTTCGCCGGAGGTACGGTGGTGCACATTACCGCAGGTGTCGCCGCACTGGTTGCCGCAATTATGATTGGTCCTAGGGGCGGCTTTTCCCGGGTTGCCATGCCTCCGCATAATATGACGCTTACCGTGACTGGTGCTGGAATGTTATGGGTAGGTTGGTTCGGTTTTAATGGGGCAGTGCTTTGGCCGCTAATGGTGATGGGGCCATGGCGATGCTTGTTACCCACATCTCCGCTTCCGCTGGAGTGCTGGTTTGGGTGATATGTGAATGGAAACGCTATGGTAAACCTACCATGTTGGGTGCGGTTACTGGAATGGTCGCCGGACTCGGTACGATTACGCCGGCATCCGGTTTCGTTGGACCCGGGGGGCCTTAGTCATTGGGATACTGGCCGGCATTATCTGCTTCAATGCAACCATGATGATTAAGAATGTATTCAAAA
>JAAHTG010000799.1_pt2 | contig 21542 bp, 25 predicted proteins | sample 6116081 | NCBI WGS metagenome assembly JAAHTG01 (sample SAMN13939989, study PRJNA603662) | sponge metagenome | isolation source: marine sponge | host: Mycale hentscheli | place: New Zealand | collected 2005 | reverse complement strand
CTTGCCCTCAATAAACGGTAACAAGGCTTTCAATTGTTTTTTAATTGTTTTGGGTCCTTCAAACTCATCCACTGTGGTTTCCCAAGTATCATAATTTTCTCGTGGAAAGTTGATAAGGTAGTAAAATCCATCAGGAATCATTTCTCTAAGGACTGTATCTCCATCATTACAACCAATGATGTTTTTAATCTTGGAGTTAGATTTAGCAATCTTGAGATAGGTCTTCGTGTCTTCAATATCATAATCATACTGTTCAAAGTATTCAGATTCACCGTTTTCTTTTTCATCAACCTTTTTCTGTTGTATAAAGCCTTCCTTCAATTTAGTTAGTTCTTTTATCCAGTAGGGTTGAGCCAAAGCAATAAACTTATTCTTGGCTTGAGTTTTTGTCATGGTTTTCGGGGCTTCAAAGGCCGCAAGTTCAACATTTGAATCGGTGTCATCACGTTCTTCAAGGCGAGCATTCATCTCATCCTGATATTCATTCAGGGCTGTAATCATAGCATAGTCGGCTGCAATCTCGGCATCGGTTTGCTGAGGTGCGTATTCTGACTCACCATCCTCTTCAACAAAAGTTGTAATACCACATTTGGAACAACAGTATTCGGAAACTTCAACTATGTCCTCATCATCATAAAGAGATGACCCTTGATATTCCCAATCGCAAGATTCACAAGATTCTGCCCCAGCCATCCAGCGTTGTGACTTTCCAGATTTCTTGACTTCCCACATTTTTCCATCGTTGCCTCGCATTCGAGTTCCAATCTTTCGACGAGTAGCAGAAATTGTCGGTGATTTACGGCCAACCTTAGCCGTAGATTTACGAGTGGTAGTTTTCTTAGCAGTTTTAGTTGCTTTAACTGGTGATAAATTGAAAGTTTTTCTCATTAGGGGTGTGGAAACTGGACCATCATAATCAGCAATATAATATAACAAAAGAGCCTGATTGCCTTTTACTAAAACTTGATGACCTCCATCTTCTGCGAAATGGTCTGGGACATAAATACGGTCTTCGTCATAAATCCAAGGTCCATGGTCTTGAGTCATTCCTAAGATTGAAACCGAGTTCCGATTTTTGTCTTTCCAATAAGCCTTACCTCTAAAAATATCCATAGTTTCACTCATCTCATTATCAGCACCCCTTTCTGTCAAAAACTTAAGCCACGGTTTCCATTGTGGACTTTTGGACATTAGATTCCATACCTTTGCTTCTCGCCTCATTCTGGATTTCCTCGTTGCGGCATTATTGCCCCAGTATTGTGACGATACTGGTTTCCAACCTTCTGCTTTGGCTTTCTTTATTGCAGCAGCAATTGTGTATTGTCCAGACTTCGCCCACTCCTTGTCGGAACTATCCTCACCAATCCAATCAAAATCCAGTCTTTTTCTGCGAGGGGCTTCAAAAGATTCTGCACCGTAAGTAACACAGGGGTCCTGACCGCAACCACAATTCTTTTTTTCTTCGGCTTCGAGTTTTTCATAGTCTTCATTGACCTGATTTTTTGCCTTATCTAAAATCTTGTCCCAGTCCCAAGAGTCTGCTTCATCATCATAAATCCATGTGTTTTTGGGCGCATCTATCTCCGGTATATTGCCACTGTAATACCAAATATCATAGGTTCCAATAACTTTGCTAAAGTCTTCAATAGAAAAAATATCCCCGTTTGGGTAAATGTAAGCAGCGAGTTCCCAACCACCTTTTTTTAGCCCTTTAGGAATCTTAGGCATAGTGCTTTTAGATTCTGCACCATAGCCCATGTGCGTTATTGGATGTTTCTGATACTTAAAGGGTATGGTGGGCTTGCCAAGATTTGAACTTGGGTCTAACGACCCCCAGCCGTCAAGTATAGGCCAAACTAACCCACAAGCCCTATTGGTGTAGCCCACCGATTCGCTGGAGGCGAGAGGAGACCGAAAAGAAGGAGGTCACGAATCGGGGACTACAAGACTATGTAGATAGAATCACCTACTTAAAGTTCGACTTCAGAAGATTCTGAAAGGGCGGTAACTGCTTCAGTGATTACTGCTTCAACAACTTGTGATTCAGAATCTGAGGTTACAAAGTCCAAGTCACAAACGTCGTTGTCACAAAATCTTTCAACAACAACTTCTTCGCCTTTGATTCGACCAAAGGAAAGTTTGCCTAATCCTTCTTTGATTGTAGCATAAGTTTCGGCATCAATACTTTCGTAAGGCATTTGCGGGTAAGCCCCGAAATCAAGTTTCGGTAGGAATGAAATACCTTTGAGTTGATATTGGTAAATGTCAAGTGCATTAGCAATTTGTGAACCTTCAGTTTCTGGATTGAAAGTTACGGTGCAAGAAACTTGATTGTCTGCCCAGTATTTTTGAGCAAGCGAAGCCATAGACAATTGCTCCCACATTGAAACATCATCGAGAGTTCTTACGCCTTCGCCCAAATCAACTGGGATTTCAACAACCATTGTGGTTTCTTCTGAACCAAATGCGGGTTCAATTTTGTAACCTGCTTTTTGAAGTGGAGCAACCAAATTAGAATCTTTGCCGAGTCTCATGCGTCGAATGTAATAACGTGATTCAGGGAAGTGGATTCCCGGTGTAGCACCTGCTAAAAGTGAAACTGTGCCTGATGGTTTAATGCTGGTCGTTTTGATTGACTTTGGAATCGCAAACCAATTAGAATACTTTTCATCAAGTTCTTGAATGTGGCCGTAACCAATATCCATCCATTCTCGGAGTTGTCCTACTCCACGATTGGCTACAAATTGTGCAATTCCTGACATTGAGCATCCAATTCTGCGATTTCGTAGCATAACTCGATTGGTTTCTGCCCAATGAGTTTGTCCAAGTGTTACAGTTTTAGCATAAAGATACGCATACTTGAGAGTTTCGAGATAATCATCCAGTGATTCGTGGTTGTTAGGGAAAGTTTCAACCAAACAACATAGTTCGTGAGATTCCAACGTTTGTTCTAAACAAGGGTTGCCTCCCATCGCTCGGTGGTCTTTGTAATTTGGTGCATCAGCCATGCGACCATAATCTTTCATGTTTTCCAACCAAGCATAGCCGGGTTCTCCGTTGAGTCGGACTCGCTCGGCAGATGGTTCGTAGTTCATACCGAGTTCGGCAAAAATTGAATTGTTAGAAGTCCAACCGTATTCGGCTCGGTGTGGGTTTGCTTCATAATTCTTAAGGTCAAGATATTCTTCGTTGTCGGGTTCACCGAATACAATTTCAGCAGTTCGACGAACATTTCCGGCTACAACACACTTACCGATAAGATTCATAATATCTACAATTGATGTAATCGAAATCGGACCGTCTATTTCAGCGTTGAGAATCCTTCGGACATCATCGTGAAGTTGCACCAAAGGTGCTGGTCCAGAAGATTCACCTCCGAAACCTCGGATGCGAACTCCAGCAGGTCGGATTTCTGAGTAATCAAACTCAATTGGGGCTGTGCCGTAGGCATACGAATCCAAAAGAAGTTTCAATGATTCAACCCAACCTTCACGGGTGTCAGGAATGACTATTGTTTCTGAAGAACGCTTTTCGGCGGGTCCTTTGATAACCATTGTTTCAGCACCTTTGGTATCGAAACCTACACCGACTCCAAGCATTGAAGCATCCATTAGAAATGTGAATGGCTTAGAAAACTCAGAGGAAATGTGGTCTGTGGACACAAAAGCACAATTGTTGAGTGCAGCAAATAGTTTCTTTTCTTCGGTAATTGGTGTTCCCATAGCCCAAAGACCACGACCCGGTGGTAAAAACTTCATGTTAAAGATACGGTCATACATGGCTTGTGCCGAGTGCTGGGCTTTCCAAGCATTCCAGCCAAGTCCGTGAGCCTCAATGTGGCGTTTCTGCATATTGAAAGTTCCTTCTACAACACGCTGAACCGTTTCAAACCATTGTTCGTTTTTTCCATCTGCCTTCAAACGAGAGTAAGTTCGATTATAAACTAATTCACCGAGACCGTTGAAACCAAAAGGAGCCTTACGTCGGCGGTATTTATTGACAAAATTATCGGAAAGGTTAAACTGGTTTTGATTGGTCATGGTATCATCTCTAAGGTAGATTTGGTCTTATTCTGTGCAACTACTTAATGCTTTGCTTCGGCAGGTTTTCGGTCTTTGATGTAGTTTCAAGACCCCGCAGTTAAGCGATTCTTTGAAACTCTGTCGGACCACGCTTAGTTTTGATAACTAAGAAATCTGGGTCTTGTTTCATGCGAGCCGATAAACTGCGTTTGGTTGGTATTTCACGACGACGTGATTCAATGAGTCTGCCTACCATAACTTCAGCAGTAACGGTTTCACCGACTACAACTAATCTTTTTGCTGCCTCATAATTTGTGGGTTTTGTTTGCATTGTTTCAACTCCTGTTTGCTACCATAGCAATAACACGAAAGCCGTCGTGTGGTGTCCACTCGGCTCGAAGTGGAATGTCTTGTCCACCTTGAAGAGTAACTGGCTGTTTGCGGAGTGTTGCTCCCAATGTTGAAAGAACTTCTTCAGTTGTGTATGTTGTAGATGAAACTTCGCTGGCTGTAAGAACACGCTCTGATTCTTCAGCATCAAAAATCGGTTTCCATTCAATCGGTTCTTCATCGTTTTTACTACGCCAAACAAGTATTCGTTTGCCTGTGCTATCGGTGTTAAGGATGGAATCAAAAGCCAGTGTTTTTCCTAATGCTTTGAGATAATCTCTAATGTCTTTGGAAATAGTTGTCAATGAATAAGAATATGAAAACTCAGGCAGTAAATCCACCTCATTCATGTATTCCAAACGAAGTAGTTTCACGACACGGCGAAGTCCGTTGGCTTCCAAAACAAACTTTCCAGCATCATAAGAAAAATCTACTGTTTCTTTGGAAGTGAGTGTTTTGATAATATCTTTTAGGCGTTCATTGACGACTCCTAACTTGATTGTTTCTGGACAGTTATACTCTCGAAATGCTTCGGGCTTAAGCCAAATATCTGCTAACTTGAAACGGTGAGCGCAGACTACACGAATACGAAGTCCATCTGGACCCCATGTGTAAATGGCTTCTTCTGAAAGTTTAGAAAGAATGGATAAAAGTGTTTTGACGGGTTGCACGTCAATGGTTGCAGTAAAAGATTCTGTGGTCATAACATCAACTCCGTTGAGCGAGTGTCTCGCTGGTTTGTGCAAGCCATGACTCTGTTATGAAGTTGAGTATTGTTTGGTATGCTACTGAACCGGGCTTGATTCCTGCTGGTGGGTTGGATTCAAAAGCGGTAACGAAATCACCGAGGCTGTTGAAATGGTCGTAGATTTTCTTACCTGTGGTGCGACCAACTTTCGGGATTTGCTCTAAAAGAGCGTGGTGCTTGTTGCGAGTGGATGAAACCACAGTAACTGGTCGAACTAAACTGCCAAACTCGTTGGCTTTTACACGGGCTATCACCGAATTAAGATAACGGAAAGTTTCATCCATTGATTCAGTATAAACGACAGGAAGTGATTCTACGGAAAGTCTGTTCAGGTGTTGTTGTAGTGAACGAATGCGGTCAGGGCTAACGCCGTAAATATCTCTTGGTGAACCTTCAATTAGTAGCACAGGTCTAACTGATGTATCTGAAGATGCTGATTCAATCAATCGGGAAACCTGTTCTTGAAGTCGTTTAGAATTGAAACTTCCGTAAGCATCAGACCAAGTTTTACGTTCAACCTTGACAGTTAGTGGTTGTTTATCGAAACCTGTTCCAACAACCCAAAAGTCGCCTTCAGACAAAGTTTTTATTTCAGCGTTTAGGATGAGTTCGGCCATCGCTCGAACCGAGCCGTGTTCGTGAGAATCCACGAATACTTGTGCAGCACTTGACATGGTTTTACTATGCAGAATCACTTACTTAAAGTTCTGCAATTACTTTAGTTGGTAAGCGTAGCCGCAACCGCACTCATAAAGACGTTCAGAAAGTTTCAAGATTAAACTTCTATAATTTCCACAAGCAGGGCAATTTAGCCTTTCTGGTCTGTCAATATGAACGGAACGGTTAGTCTTCAAGTTTATACTCTCCTGATTCAGAGTCAAATGTTACAGTTTTGTTTCGCAAAAGAAGGTCAAGGTATTCGGCATAATTTTCAGACAATTCTCCTTCATGGTCTCCATTAAACATGATAACTTTCCATTCATCTCTAAAAGTTGCACCCATTGTATGCAACAATTTGAGTATGTGATAAAGATAACGATTCTCGATTTCACCGCCGGGTCCTGCATCTTGCAGAAGTTCCAACAAACGTTCTTCATCCAGAAGTATTTCCTTCATAGCGATTGTATAACATCGCACCTACTTAAAACTTCATTACTCTGACTCAGTTTTTAGAAATCCTGTAATCCATGCTTCTGGTTTGCTAAACACTTTTTTGTCCCAACATGAATGTCGAAACCAAATCATGTTTGAAAACGAGTCCACACTTTTTTGTGACATCGGATTTTCGGTAGCGGGGTCGCCAAACAAACTTCCCAATCCTTCAAAACCTTCTTCATATCGAATAATTATTGTAACATTTGAGTCCGTGGCTAATCCGTCAGTAACAACTGAGTCCATGAATAACTTACCAACATCTTCATCCAAAAGTGTCAGTTTGAGTGTGTTCATAGTTTTACCTGTTCCAACGATAACTCTTCCGTCTTCTAATTTATCCTTAAACTCGTGAAGGACTTTTGTAAGTGAGGCATTTTTGAAATAAATGTCGTCATCCATACCCGACCAATAACCACTTTCTGAAATCCAATTCAAAAGCGTTGTGACTGAAACCTCCGAATCTTTTGAACTTTTTGGTTCATCCCTAATGGGAATCAAAATCTTGTTCATAATTCGTATGACCTGTGGCTGCTATTTAAAGATTCGCATACTGTTTTTAGCAAAATATGTGAATCATTAAGTAGTCGTGCAAACGATATTACAATATGGCAAAAAAGAACCGCCGTAGCGGTTCGTCTTTGGTCAAAACAAAGGCGGGCCACAAAGTTCGCAGCCAGAGTGAAGCAAAAGTTGATAATTGGTTGTTTAGCCAGAAACTCAATTTTGTGTATGAACCGATTTTTTGGATGAGTGACCGAAAGATTGAACCTGATTGGGTAATTATGCCAAGTGATAATCCTTCAGTGATTAGACCCATCATTGTAGAGTATTGGGGCTTAAGTTATTCTGAAAAACAAATGAAATCTGCGGCACATTGGGTTAAAAATGCGAAAGATGGATACGAAGCACGTAGAAATCGTAAAGAAAGTTTCTATTCTGAACAAAATACCTACGATTACATCGGTATTACGCCTGATAACTTAAAAAATCTAAAACGATGGTTGCCACAACAACTCAAAAAGTTAGGTGTGCAATTGCCTATTCCGAGTCCTCAGAGTTCTGATTCTCCAAGTGGGTTGCCCATTGGTCAGGGTCACAAAGATTGGTCGGTTCGGAAATCCAAGAAACACGGCGGTCTGGGTCAAAAGGAAGTTGAATCAATCTTAGGTTTGACTCCACCAAAGGTCGGAAATCAACGAACTCAAGATATTCGGGAGCGATTACCCGACGGATGGAACTACTTTCCTCGAAAGTAAGGTATTCCTTTTTACCTTTTTCTAAAGATTCCCAGCAAGTCCCATAATCTTTCTTGACTCGATACATAGAAAGTTCTTCGGATTCTCTGAAGTCTTTGAGATGCTTCGCCAGTAACTTTGGTTTCAAGACCCGATAGCGGGTCAAAAGGTTGGCTGGAATGTTTTCAAGGGTTTGGTGTTCATTGAGAAGTTTCGAGGCTGCTTTGGGTCCAACTTTCGGAAGTCCAAAAATGTTGTCTGAAGTATCGCCTACAAGTGATTTCCACGCAGCATAAGATTCTATCGAAACGCCTGTTGTGGATTCAACTTCTTCAATGGAAACTTCGGTTTCCACTTTTGACAAAATCAATTCTGAACCAGATGATGAAGGCCATCCTAATATCTGATGCAAATCAGAGTCTTTAGAAAACACTACAATTTTACGTCGTTCTGGATTTTCTAATGCTTCTGCTACGGCTTCGGCTATTAAATCGTCTGCTTCTTTTTCCGCTTCATAAATACCAACCCAGCCGTTGCGGGGCAACATAGGATTGATGTTCCATTTGGTAAAGTCATCTCTTAAATCTCTGATTTCATAAGTTTCGGCAGAATATCCTTTGGCTGCTTCTGTGTCATCAGAAATTATAGCACGATTGGCTTTGTAAGTGTCTTGATGTTTTCCACGAGCCGCACGCCCTGAAATACCATCGTAACAAACGATAACTTCAGAATTACCGTATTGCGGGTGAACACCCATTTGTCTCATACGGTATTCAAGATAAGTGAAATCATTAAAAACGATTTTTCTACAACGATAATAAAACTTGTATGGATTTGGAGGCTTTGTGCGAATCATGTGGCGACGATGCGCTCGCCTCATGCCTCCTTTGGGCGACCAATGACGGGCGTTGCGACCTACAAACCAACCTGCATCAATTAGAATCAGATTTTTCTTGGTATCAGCCATCGTTTAAAACCTCGGATAGTTGGGTGCGAAGTGCTGAGGGTCGAGCATCCGAAAGAATGTTTCGGAGTAAGTCGAGAATGTTTTGACAATCAGAATCTGAAAGTTCAGAAGGGTTGCTGACTGAAGGTTGAAAACCATTAGTGAACTTGTCGAGAGGGGCTTTAGCAGCGATGTCGCAATTACAATCAGAACAATGCCATAGCGCACAACCATAACCTGCCGATTCCCATTGAAGTTTGGGATTCATCGGCCAATGGCAGACAGCACAGTTCATGTAACTTCTATGAAGTTGCTTCTACTTAAATGTTCTTATCAAGAATCTTGACGATAACGGAAATTAGTTGGCTTTAAGCCTTAATGTCCATTCATACCAGTATTGTCCTGTCCAGTCATTTCGATTTAACTGCCAGACCCAACGGTGTGTTTCAACACAAGAATTACATTGAGTTTCTGGAATCTCTTCTGAATCACGAAAGTTTCCGTAAAGAAAGCCGTCGGCACAAGGGCAAACACGAGTTTCCTTATCATCCAAGTAGTGCATAAATCAATGCACCTCCAACAACCATGCCTCCAATGATGGTTTCAAGACCCACTTCGGTCTTGGCTGAGGACCCTCCAGAAATGGTTTCAATGAAAGTTTCGGGTTCTGAGGTCTCAGGTTCGGATTCTGAATCTTCTGGTTCATCTTTGCCCCAGTTTTCAGGTGTGGCTACGTTGAAAGTTTCACGCAAGGCAAGTTTAGGGTTAGCACAAGAACCAGAGCCGATGCTGTCTGCTGTGATTGTCCAAAGTCCCGGTGAATCCACAGCAAAATAAGAAATTGCGGGCATAAGATAACCTTCTGGAGAGATTGTGCTGCTACCTGCTATTTCGGAATCATAAACTGTGCGAATCACTCCTTCAAACTTGTTGGTAATTTTGATACGAATCTTGTGTGCAATAGCATTTTCATAATGTAATTCTGTTCCAAAATAATTGTCTCCACGAAAAACTTCCTCGGCAGAAAACCAACTTGATATTCCTTTGGAAAACCCGGATACTCCTCCAGTAAGGGTCAAGAAAAAGAGTGATTCTGTTTTCTTAGCAACTGATGTATCATTTGATTGAAGATTGTTTAAAGCCCCCTCTTTCCCCGCTTGAATTGTGTTGGCGTATTTTACTGGGTCGGTAAATAAAACTTTGATACCTCCACCAATTGCTACGGGGTCTAATATCTCTCCTATGTATCCTGCACCAGAACTATCGAGAGCCGTAAATACAACCACAATACTGCTTTCAAAGGGTATAATCGGAGAATCTTTGGTGGGTGGTGGTGAAATACCAATTGAAACGATGTGTTCAGATTCACAAAGCGATTTTGGGTCTTTCGATTTCTCTTTGGTTTTCAAAACTTCCATCTTAATTTTTGTGCCGGGGAATTGTGCCTCAGCATCAAATGAATGATTGTGATTACCAAAAGGAAGATTATTCATCGAGTTCACCTCTTGGTTTCGTAAAAATCAAAAGTGCGGCTATGATTGCTGAACCTCCTGCAATCCATGACCACATTTCAGTTTTAGGAACTGCATAAGAACCTACTTTATCTGTATGGTCGCTGATTTGAGAAAGAATGGCTTGATTCTTGGCTGTGGATTCAACTTCTTCTCCTGTTTCCTCGTCTATAATAGTGACTGGTTCATCAATAGTAAATGTATAACTGTGGTTGAATCCCATGATTGGGAATAAGCAACCATGACGGTTTTCATCAATAGCACCGAAACCTGATGCTAAATATGACGTAGCAGCATAAGCGATGTCCACAGCACCGATAACGGCTGCGGTGGTTACTAACCCTGCTCCTAATGCGGGTGCAAGTGTGCCTCCTGAAAGAATTGAACCTACAACGACTAAACTAATTTCACCTACAAGAAGACTGGTTTCCCAAATGAACTCATCTGACTTGGCTGAATCAGAACGTTCAGAGTTATTTGAATAACCGTAGTGAATGTTGAGAACGTAGTCGGCAAAAGGATAAGTTTCGGGAAGGAGTATTGTTCCTTTGGCTTTACCAGATGAATCCGTAATAACTGTTGTTGAATAAATGGTTTTAATGGTTTGATTCAAATCCACCATGTCAGCAGTTTTTCGTTCAACGGCTGAATTATCTCCTGCTAACACGTTTCCGATTTCATCATCGGTTAGCGTAGCAATAATTTGGTCAGATAATTTGCCGATGTAAAACGGGTCGTAGTAAGTTAAAGTCACATTTACTCGGTCAGATTGGCCTTTTTTATCACAAGTTGTGGTAACTTCCCATTCGATAGCATCAGTTTTAGAAACTTTCAGAAACTCAAGAGTTTTGAAACCTTTATCTGTGTGCTTTTTGCTGCTTCTGCCTCGATTGTCAGAAGATACTATTTTAACTTCAGATTCTAAATTGGTTTTATCGCTTGATGAACCTGCTCCTTTTACGGGTTCAAAGTTTGCTGAACCTGAGTAAGTCCAACCCGATTGTTTTCCCATCGGTTCATTCCTCCGTGGCTTTCAAATAAAAATCAATAGCACGGTCACGGCAAGGTCCACAAAATGCTTTGGAAGCATAAGTCATACCAGTTTGGATGGTTTTACACATACAACAGGCTTGTCGGGTCATGCAGCAACCTCCGTAGTTTTTTGAGTTTTTTCAGGCAATAATCGAGTTATAATCAATGCTCCAAATATACCTACAATTCCAAGACCTGCTGCTCCAAGTAGCATGGTTCTTTTGAAACCTTCGGCTTCACAGGATTCCATACGTGCATCAATTTGTTCTGAAGATTCATCTGGGTATCTTTCTTCGGTTTCTGCACGGTCACAATCGTTGCCCAAAAATGCGTCAGCAGTATCACCGACAACATCTGCAATAGCGTTGGCTGCGGGTGAAAGGATAGCAAATGCAGTAGCAGCCACAAGTCCACGACTTGTTGCGTATTTAGCGTATCGTTCAACTGCTGATTCACGAACTTCTTTCTTAGCAACCGTTTTCGTAGTTGTCTCAACTACATTTTTTGAACTGGCTTCTAAACTTTCGGTTGCTAATTGTTTGGCTTCTTTGCGGAGGGCTTGTAACAATGCTCCGCCAGAGAGTTCTTTGCCGTTTTTAGCGATGGCTCGCTCTTGAACATTTTTGTATGCTTTTTGCATCACTTCTTTTGAAGTTTTCTCGGCAACATTAGCAGAAACTTTTTCTCCGATGTTCCTTGAAACAGTTTCGGAGACTTCAGTAGCGATTTCTTTAGCCACACGCTCAACTATTTCTTCAGAAACTTCTCCTACGGCTTTTCCAGCCCCTCCTGACCTGAAACTTGTGGTTTCGGAATAAAATGCAAGTGCTTCTGGTGGAAGCGTCATGGCAGGGTCCACACGGAAGAATCCTGTTCCAAGAGGGTCAAGAGAATAATAGCCCATAAGCAACATTCAGTTGCACGACTACTTAAAGGTTGCTTCTACTTTAGGAAATATCTCATAAGCCAAAGTTCCTACAATGAATGTTCCAAGAAAAGGCCACCATTTAGCCCTGATTGGAATTATCATAAGTGCTGAACCAAGAGCCAATGTAGTTAATCCAAACTGAATACTGGGTTTCAAGAAATCACCACCGAGTTAGCAAAATAATCTTGAGAGGCTTGTGTTTCACCCATAATTCGATACTTAACTAAAACCTCATAAGTTCCAGATGGTAAGTCTGCGAAAATATCTACATCCGAAGCATCCAAATACAAACAGGTTGTTTCATTTGCGTATATTTTGTGAACACCATTTTTACTGAAATCAGAGACATCGTAAAATGTGCCGTTTTGATATAGCGTAACACTAACTTCTAATTCCACGAAGCAAGAAATATCGTCTGGTCCATCGTGGTTGAGTTTCCAATCTAATGTCAGGTTGGTGGAGTTCTTGTCAAGAGTTATTCCATTTGAAACAAGAGTTAAGTTTTCACAAGGTTCTGGTTCAGGCTCAGGTTCTGGATGTGTAAATGGTTGGTTGAGCCAATCTCGTTCAATGTATTCTGATTCTCCCCAAAGAGCAATCCATTTAATATCGTAATTAGTGATGTTAGAAACCGTGAAGTTACTTAGAGTTAAAAAGTAAATGTCTTCAATGTATCCTTCAATATAATGATAACCAACATCATAGTCGAGTAAATCAAACGAGCCGTTAGGAGATACACTTAATTGAACACTAACGTTGTAGCCTCCTGTTTCAGAACCGTATCCGCAATCAAGGTCGTAGGCTACGGTGACATCTGTATTATTTGAGTAATACTGAATGCCGTAAAGATTGATTTCACAATTTTCGGGCGGGTATTCACATGAACCGTCATCATTTTGTGCTTCGGGATTATAATTCGTGGCTTCTGAATCAGTGCAACCCTGAATTACTCCTTGAATTGATATTGTATGTGCAATCAATTTTTCATCGAGTTTATCTCCATCCAAAAACAACGAAACTTTTGGTGAGTAGTTTCCGATTTCTACGTTGTCCCATGTGTGATACACATAATCTGCTCCGTCGGGGTCTGATGATTCTCCTTCTTCCCAAGTTGTGTGTTCATATTTGACTGTATTATCTTGATACAATTGCCAAAGTATTGAAAAGTCTCGGTCTTCACAATTGTCTTGTTCGGGAACAATAGAAACGTCTGCACTAATTCTAACTGCATCGTTTTCAGAATCTTCTTCAAGAAGATAGGCTTGCTCATTTATCAAGTTAGCATCACAACCAATTGGTTCGTCTTCGGATTCAATAGTAATCAATGCTGAAGGGCCTTCCCAAAAACTTTCGGCAAAATGATAATCTACTCTGACTACATAATTTCCAGCATCCAAATCATAATGGTTATCATCAACAGTATATTGGTCGTGGAAATTGTTGTTGATTTGATATTGGTCCCACATGAAGCCACGGGTTTCATCCCAGATTTCAACAGTAAAGTATCCTTCCATGTGTAGGTTGCACTTGTTCCAATCGTTGAAAGTCATTTGTATTTGAAGGTCATCATTAAATCCTTCACCGTTAGAATCAAAATCTCGAATGACAACTGCATCCCATCTCCAATCAGAATTACAGTCTGGAGGTCCACCGCCTCCGCCATTATTGTTATTATCCCAATAACAAGACCCATCATCCCATGAAGCCATTGAATCATAGTTGTCAGCATCAACAGCCATACAACCTCCGTAGCCCGATTCAGATGAATCAGGACTTTCGCTGTTATCGTTGTTATCCATGAAGTAATCTAATCCTACTCCTCCTGATAGCAACAACAGAATTGGAGCAACAATCGCAATAATCATTTTGAGTTTCTCGGCTTTTCTTTGCACCGATTCTAAGGCACGGTCCACTATGTCGCCTTCTAAAGTGGTTTCAACTTTCACTTCAGTAGAATTATCTCCACCGTTTAACACGGTGTTAGCCGAAACTTCGGCAGAGATATTTTGAACAGTAGCAATCAATTCGGCAGCCTCTTTGAGTTGGGCTACTAAGTCTTTATCTTTGCTATCTTCATTTGATAAATTAACTATACCATCGTCGAGTAAATCTTCCAAAACGGCTTCTGGAGTTCTACCTGTTGCTTCTGCAATAATTTCAGCCTTCGAGCGAAGTTCATCCATTTCTTTTGACATATCCATCACTTTAAGTTTTCGAGTTCCTCTTGCAGACTTTTAATTTGTGCGCTCAAGGTTCTAACTTGTGTGGCGATAGACCCCGAACTGTTTTCAATAGCGGGTGATGATGTGGGACAGGGATTTCTCTGCATATCTGCATGGTGCTTGGTCAAAATCTCGACCATGCTTCTCTCATGCCCTGCTTGAGATTCATAATCCTGAAGTTCCATTTGCTTTTCTTGATTCCAAGTTTCAATAATCTTGGTTACAACCAAAAGAGCAGGACCTCCGATGATTGCCAGAATCGAAACGTAGTCTTCGCTGGAGTTCAAATAAGTAGGGTCCCATGCAGTTAGCACGAAAAATCCTACTGCTAACATTACCCACGCATACACGATAAGTAATCCAGTCTTTTGCATCAACCTATCATTGTTGGTTTTTGGTGACCTTACGCTCATGTCAAGACATTCAGTTGTCTTGATACTTAAAGATTACTGGAGCCTAATCTTTTATGGTGGTCTGTTCTGCTAAAGCATCAATGTCTGGGTCTTTGTCATAACGACGTTTGCGACCTTTAGATTTTGTAGTCATTTGCGCTTTACTGCTGGACTCGGAAACATCCATGAAAACCCAACGAGATAGGTCTCCTTCAATCGTTCCATCGTCAATCTGAGTTATCCAAGTTCTAAGTGAATCGAAATCGTCAAACATGAACTCGTAATTCATAATACCAAACAACCAGTTTGAAGCATTCGAGCGACCGCCTTCAATGACAACCAAAGTTGGCTTACGTTGGTTAAGTGAGTTTAACAATTCATGGATAGTTCCAAACGGGCGTTGGCTAAAATCAAGATAAACAATAACGAAATCAGAAATATCTACCATTCGCAAGTCCATGTGAACGATTTCTTTCATACGCTGAGTCAATTCAAAATAACGACCAGTTTCTTTGAGGTTCATCATCTTTTCCTTTTCGTTTCCGATTTCTTTAAAATATGAATCTTTAACGGGTTTGTCGCAAGGGTCCAAAACAATAATGTCGAGTTCTGACAAAAAATCAGTCATTTCGTTTCTCCAACCAATTCCGTCATCATCTGCGTGGTCAATTGGACCTGCAAGATAACATCTTAGTTTGTTTAGTCTGTTAGGGTTATCAACCATGATACTCAACAGGTGGTAAGTTGAATGACTGATATAAACTTAACTTATCTGAAAGCAATTATTCCAAGTGGGATAAAAATAGATGCTAAAAGGATAAAAGGAGCATACTTTTTGTAAGTTTTATGTTGCGTAATCTGGCCTACAAATGTTTGAAACGGTGTTTGTTGTGCAACAAAATTAGTTTCGGTAGGTTGTTCTGTGCCACCCGGTCCGAGGTTGGTGGTGTGGATGTCCATAGTGTCACCAAGATTATTCAGAACGAAGTCCTTTCTGGAGGAAATAAATGCCGACAACTGCTACTCCAATCAAAATTGGTTGTGATGAAACTAAACTTACAAGTTTAGAATTGGCGTATCGGAAAGCAACAGACAAACGTTCAGTGATTGTGGGTTCAGTTTCAGCAGCAAAAGTTTCTGCAAAGTTTGTCGAACTCACCTGCGGTTGTTCAACGTCGTGTTCCCAACGATGACTAATCATGTAGTCTTGGTAGTTTTGACCTTCTGCTACTGCACCCATGATGAACATTGGGTCCTTCTGATACTTAAAGACTTGCTTAATCAAGACTTTCACACATTACTTTAGCAATCGGTGGGCAAACCATGTTGCCGACCATAACACGTTTCGATTTAGCATAAAGACCTTCAGCAAATTGTAAATCAGGCCAACCTTGAAGGGTGGCTGCTTCTTCAAGTGTGAATCCACGCTTAGTTACTACTTCCGTTTTAGGGTCCACTTCTTCAACGATGTGGTTCACTTGTGTAATTGTGTGTGCAGGACTATCAATTGAATAACTTTGTGGTTCTTCATGTGCTTTGCGACGACGACTGACAATTCGGATTTGAGAGGGGCTACATGAAGTTACAGTTGGAAATGGCTTGTCTATTCCAAGTTTAGTCCAGCGTTTCTTGGAGGCCATGTAAGGAGAAGGTTCTAAAGTCGAACCTATCAAGTCGGGCAAAACATCTTGCACCGTCAATCCTACTTTCGTTGGTTTCAAGACCCAGCCTTGTCCTGCAAATACTCTTTTCCTTTTTTGGGCTACTCCGTAATCATTGGAATTAACGGTGACATAAGGAATTGATGGTGTTAGGGTGTCGAGATACTTTCGGACTGGAACTACGTTTTCCATGCTCCACGAATCTGGGTTCATGTGGGCTACGAGGTCAATAAACCATTGAACCATAATGTAACCGTCAGCAGATGACTTGCTGTGGCTTGCTGTTGAAATGGCTTGACAAGGTGGTGAACCATGCAAATGGAAATGCAAATCTTCTGGTTCGATGCCGTGTTCAAAACAATGTGCTGCAAGATACTCAAACAAAGTTTCTGCTGTTTCAGTTATGTCGCCACCTAATGAAAGGTTCAATACTGGAACATCTGGATGATTTAAAGCATGATTTTTCAAAGCAGGTTCCCAATTATCTACACTAACTGCGATGCTGCCTTTGCCTTGAAGCCAGCCGTGACTAAATCCACCAGTGCCACAAAATAAATCAATCAAAACTTTATGCTTCATAATTTGAATAGGTAGTTAGCACCTATTTAAAGTTAAGTTTAACGACGAAGTAAAAGAACTCCCAAAAGCAAGACTCCACCAACAACAGGAATGATTGGGAATGAACTTTCAGTAGGTGTCACTCTTGCACGAACTGGGTCGGCTGCTGTGGTTGTTTTAACTACATCTCCTGTTTCTGGGTCTTTGGTTTCAGTTTCAGTTTCTTCTGTGGATTCACAAGCGACTCCATCGTTGGCTGGTTCTGTTACAATGGTTCGATTGCGTGTGCGTGTGCGAGTTCCTGAATCAGTATCTGACCAATCGCTCCATTCACTCCAATCGCCCCATTCCGAAAGTTCACAATCTACTGTATCTTCTGTATCATCATAACACATTGATTCATCGTGAACTACTGCGGTTTCATCGTAGTTGTAATTTCCTTCGGTGGTGCAACCTGCTTTTTGACAAGTTCCATCTTTTAGTGAAAATCCTGAGTTACAATCTCCACACTTTCCATCCGAAAGTTTTTCTCGATTAGGGTCTGTGCATTGGCTACATAGGCCAGAAGTTGAATCCAAGTAATAATTCGTTTTGCACGAAGCACATTCTCCGTTATCATTCTGCTCTCGATTAGGGTCGGTGCATTGAATGTAAGATGGTAGGGCTTGCACGTTGAGAGATTTAATCGAGGATGTAACTGGTTGAGCCGTTCCTTTGTTCCAAATAACCTTTAATTGATATTTGTATTCGCCTTGTGCTGTCGGTGTGTCTTCAAAATTAGAGTTCTGAAGTGCTTTTTTATCTGCGGGCATAATGTTAGAGCCATTTCTAAGCACTTGGATTTCATCAAAGTCTCCAGATTTAAGTTTCCATGTAATTTTTACAGGGTCTCCTACTTTCATAGAACTTTTATTGATTGAAAATGAATTGATTTTAGAAGTCTCGAAAACACAAGAACCATCGTTAGTTGTGGCCTTTGAATTGTAATTGGTGGCTGCTGAATCGTTGCACCCCAATACTGGATTCTTAGAAATGCTGACAAGTGTGACAGCAACGGTGTTCATGTAATCTTGTGGACTATTTCCCTCGAACCTACCTGCTCCTTTAATTTGAATGAGGAATGCAGCAATACCTGAGTTGCCTCCCATATCGACTGAAAGGTAATCTCCATCATCTCCGTTGAGAACTATGGTTACTTGTTCGCCTGTTCCTGATGTTTTAACGTAATCAGTAATTTGGGCATATCCTGAATTGCTCATACCAGTAGCGTCAGGGAGGTCTTTACCAGCCGAGTTCTTAGGTCTTTTGCTTCGTTTTGAAAGATATTGGTCGTCATATACCTTAACCCTAAACTTCATTGAATAACCTGCTTTGGGTGTGATATGGAATGCTTGATTTCCGCTTGCTGCTGAATGTTTTTTGGAATCAATTACTATTGTATCATTACTACTAAATCGGAAGAATGATTTCGGAGTTCCAGATGTTAAATTGAATAAATCAACATTACTGTTTCCTGATTTAAGAAGTAATTTTTGGATAACATCTTTTGCAGCCGAGCGTTGGGCATAAGTTCCTGCTTGGTCTTGGTAATACTGAATCAAATTAGCCAAAGTAACTCTGGACCCTAAACCCGGGACGTTACTAACACTTGCGTTGAAAGTTTTTTTCTGACCGCCAATGATGGTGTCGGCTGACAAAAAGTTCTTACCGAAAATGTCACCTACTGAGAAACCCATGAGAATTATTCAGTTGTTCTGCTACTTAAAGACTTCTGAAGTCCCAGTATTTTTCGTAGTAAGCATAACAAGGAATGAGCCAAACTGTGCTGATAACTTGAAGAGGCCAACCGAGGGCTTGATAGTCTGCAACCCAATCATCTGAAAAAAGATAAAACCAACCTAACATAATGGGCTGCAAAACAATGAATCCCCATACGGGTCTAAGAATGGTGCGCCAATCCGTCATACTAACCAAACTCCTGCGTGGCCTTGTGGATTAAAAAGTCTGTATTTGGCTGGAGACTCAGAAGAAATGTTTTCTACTGTTCCGATGCGACATAACTTTCGTGCATGGAATCCTGCTGAACGCTGATTCTGGTTGAAGTCGAACTCATCAAGAAGTCGAGCGATTTCACCCGCAGTTAGCCCGTCTGGGTGACGAGCCAGAATACGACAGATGTTAAACATAATCCACTTTGACTTTTGTTGAATGTTTCGATTACATTCGGAACTACAAAAAACCTGAGAACGTTGTCCAAACACCAAATCAAAATCACTTCCGCAACCAAGACAAAACATAGTTTGTTTTTTTCCACCTGAGTTCCACCAAGTCATTGATTCATCAGAGTCAAATGAATTACAAAAATCTGAACAATAGATTCCGTAGTGTTGAGGTCTTTTGACTGTGTTACCACAAGGACAGATTGAGACCATGTGTGTGATAGGACCTATCACCCTTTTGAACTGTTCCTCAGAGTTCCTTAATGAGAACTCATCTGGTAGTTCGAGGCTTACCTGCGGCGATGCCGCAATCAGAGAGGGCTATGCGTGTTGTCATGCCTCACTCAAAACTTTGGAATGGGATTACTCTGGTGCTACGACTTCTGAGATTATAGACTGTAAGCCGAGACTTTTTGGCTTGATAGCCCAACATATTCATAAAATCAGTTTCATTTTGGAATGTGGAAGAAACTACTAATGGAACTCCACGATACCATTCTACTTGGTGTGCATGGGTGTGTCCTGTAACCATCAAATCTGGAATGTCTCGAATTACCATTTGGTCTTCAGTTTCAGGAGAAAGTGCGTTGCGCTCTCCCCACATTGGAGCAAGGTGTCTTTTCTTTAACATTTCTTTCATGGCTTCTGCTGGTCGCTCATAAGTAACGTGAGCCATGCGTGGAACCATGTCGTCAATGCCTTTGCCGTGATAACTAAGAATCTGAAACGGGTCTGCATCAGAATCCGCAGCATGATGAAGATTGATACGAGCAGGGTTGCCGACGTGGATTGTGGAATTGAATCGTTGTTGAATAAGTGGTTCAAGAACTGGTTGTGGTTCAGCAGGTCTAACAGCGTCGTGATTGCCCGGGAGAATAACTGGTGTTATGTGGTCTGGTAATTCGTCGAGTTTCCGAGCGCACATTTCGTATTGTTCATACACATTATGAATTGAAAGATTCTTATCGTGACCCGGATAAACTCCGATACCATCTACTACGTCACCAGACAAAACAAAGTATTTGATATTCTGAGCAGTTTCATCGTCAGAGTTCATCCATCTCATCATTTTGTCCCAATCTTTTTCCAGAAACTCTTTAGAACCCATGTGAATGTCGGAAGCAAAGGCTACGGAAACAGGGTCAAAATCCATACCACCTTTGTTGTAATTATGAGGTAAGACTTCTGGGTATTGAACACGAGAACAAAACATCAAGTCGCCAGCACCTCCTTTTTGCTTATCTTCTGCAAACTTAGCAGTAACTCCGATAACATCGTCAAGAAGAAGTGTTCCAGCCGCAGGGTCTTCGGCTCGGATAAAGATATTCACACTACCAGTTCGGTCTTCCAATTCTACGATGCGACCTCCACTTCGACTACGCCGAATGTCTGAAACCATGCCGACTAAAGAAACTGAATGACGCAAGTATTTGTTGCGGTCTTTATTGACTGTTCTAATGTCTGCGAAAGCAGTAAAACCATGTTCTCTTTTCAAGATATTTTGAACGGTTTCAAGTCGGTCTTGGAACAGGTTGATGATGTCCGACATTTTACCTGTTTGGTCGGTTTGGCCCACGGAAATACCTGTCTGGAGTTCGTAAGCATAATCTGAGGCTTTCTCACCCCAAGCGTCTGCAATTTGACGTGGCTCCATGCGTAGTTCAGAAGCAATTCGGCTGGGTGTCCAACCTCTAAGTTCTGCTACCATGTGTAACCATAGTAGTAAGCACCCTCTTAAACCTTAAGATTCTTCACCGTCTTCGTCATCGAAACTATCAAAATCTTCTACATCTATATGAATGACACAATTGCTGTCTTCTCGACAGCCTTCACAGTCGCAAACACTTTCTCGAAAATCATGCCAAAGATGCAACATGGTTTCTGAATCTGTGCGAGGTTCAACTTTTAGTATTGCTTTGTGAAACAAAGAATACAGTTCTACATACTTTTGCATTTCTGCAATCCAGAATAAATCTGCCATGTAATCCCCATAGGATTACTTGTATTTAAACAACAGTTATTCAGCAGCCTTGTAATCTTTGCCAGCAGCACGAATGCTAATAACGGAATCCATAGAAATCATGCGGAAGCCGCCTTTTTGCATATCATAAATCGTGAACAAGTCTCGACCACGGCGAGCCTTTTTACCGCCCAATGGGTCTGTGCCTGTTGGTTCGTAGTTCTTTCCGATGCGGCCAACGAGAGTTCGCTTTTCACCGTTGGTTCGCTTGATGAAAGTTACGGAAACAATCTTACCCTTTGAAGCATCGAGAATCTTTTCAACCTCATTACGCTTCATGTAATCTTCTGCGCCGAATGGAACTACGTCACGAAGAGTGCGGAGATTCCAGCCAACCAAAGCGAGTGATGCTGCACCAACGGCAGTTCCAACAGCAACGGCTTTCCAATCTTTCTTTGTGAGTTTAACAACTGCGTAACCAAATCCACCAAAGCCGATAACAGTTCCAACGAGTCCAAGTGCGGGCATCATAACGCTTGTAGCGTTGTTCTGATACTTAAAGA
>JAAHTG010000989.1_pt1 | contig 21562 bp, 16 predicted proteins | sample 6116081 | NCBI WGS metagenome assembly JAAHTG01 (sample SAMN13939989, study PRJNA603662) | sponge metagenome | isolation source: marine sponge | host: Mycale hentscheli | place: New Zealand | collected 2005 | reverse complement strand
CGCCGGTCGGCTCCGTCCCCGGCCCCCCTTCAGGATTTTTCTCAGCAAGAGGATCTTCAGCTGTAACAACTACTTCTTCAAGTTTTATTTCACCAAACTGATCTATAGCTGCTTGATCAAGAGCTGCTTGCTTACGTCTTTTAAATATAGCTTCTGGAGAGTTATCTATTTGTTGTGATTCCAAAGAAGTATCTACCGATTCTAATTCCGTAACCTCGGGTGCTTGCCCGGTTGTTGGTGTTACAGTTGCACCCTTTTCCGCAACACCGTTTGTCTTTCCCTCTTCTGGATCTGTAACTTCTACAGCGTCAGGATATGTAGTTTTAAATTCTTCTATAACATCTTCTGGAAGATCGTATAGTTTTTCATTAACCTTATATACAGCCATAATTTAATTATTTTAAATACTTATTCCAGGTATCTCGTAGTCTTTAAACTTTTCTTCTTTTTCAGCAGGTAGCTTTCCTGTTTCTACCAATTCAATTTGTCGTTTAATATCTTCAGGAGTCATGTCTTCAGTTATAACAGCCTTGTTGTCAGTGCCAGCGATTGATTTTGTAATAACTATTTTATCAACACCGCCAACTGCTTCAGCTTTAACAACTTGAAAACCTTGCTTGTTTAGCACGTCGTTTTCTAAAGCTATTAAATCAACTGGTCTTTTACCAGACTCTAAAGCAGGTCCTTCTTGTATAGGTATTTTTATATCTTCTATGTAAGATATATTGGCAGAAGTTTTGTCTCCATCATTTGACTTAGTAGGTTTTTCAATTAGCTTACCTTCGCTTTGCTGATAATATCTCACTTCGTTATCTACAACTTCTTGTTGGAAACCACCTGTCATTCTGTCTATTTCTTTATCAGTAATAAGGTCTGTAATTATTTTGTTCTGTTGTTCTGCATTTTTTGAAAGCCAATCATCAGCGCTAACCTCGTAATTAAAATGATTTTCTAAAGCAGATAACACTTGTCCAGTAGGCAGTTGATTTAAACCATTAGCATACTTTAAAGTTTCAGCTTTAAATGTAGGATTATTTTCTAAAACATCTGGATTAAAGTATTGTTTAGTAGATATTCTTTGTTTATCTGTGCCAGCTACGTTAGTTACTACATCTATTTTTTCTGTAAAAAAACCTTCTTTGGGTAAACCTTTTTTATCTACTATACCAGAGGTTTCCAATGCGGCTATACCATCAAACGCAGAAGGCACTTCAGTTATAAGTCCACCCTCCCATTTATCTATATTTCTAGTCCAGTTAAAATAATAGTTACCATCTTCAGCCGGCTTAAGATCTTCTAAATCTAAAATACCTTCTTTAACATACTTCTGTATCATCTTATCCTTAGGGTTAACAACCATATCAACACTTAGCATGTTACCATTTAATGTTTTAGATGATTGTATACCTGAAAATGATTTGTTAGCAAGCGTGTTAGAGACAACCATGTTTTGAAACTTTTCATTTCCAGTTCCAGCAAAGTCGTAACCTTGACCTATGTTACCAGCATTCATACCTTCTAATGGTTCTATATCTACTATAGTAGCACCTATTTTATCTACAATACCACTTTGCCAAGTTTGATAATCTGAAACAGCTTTTAAATACTCGGCTCTAGTATTCCTGTCTAAATCAGGATTCATTTTTAATTGAGTTGCCATTTCAATAACACCTATACCAAGTTCATTACCATCTAATCTAGTTCTAGCTTGATCTTGAACATCTTTAAACAAAGTGCTTTGGTTGATATCTTCTGTAGTAGATTTTAAGTTATTGTTGTAATCTAAAGCTACATCGTTTAAAGCTAATTGATAAGCTTGTTTTTTCTTCTGAACAGTCGCAGCTTTCTTTTTTCTATTGTCAAAATAATTTTGCACACCCTGAGCTAGCTGTTGTCCAAACTGAGTCGAGGCTTGTGCGTATATTTCTGCTGAACGATCAACGATTATTTGTGGATTTCTATAACTCATTTTTTTATTTTATGTAAAAGCAGGGTTTGTAACTGCAAATGTAGACATTAAGGTATCTCTAGATGGCATTGTTTGTGGAGTTGGACTTACACTAGGAGTTGCCCCTACCCCCCCGGGTTTCCCATACCAGCCGCGGCTATACCGCCAAGAGAAGAAGCTACACCTCCCCACGCAGCAGCTTTAGCTTGATTAGCAGACGCTTGATTAGCAGAAGCTTGTGTTATTTTACTAGCGGCTCTGTCAAGGTCCATGTTAGTTCTATTTTCAGCAGTTTGAAACTCAAATTGTTTACCAGCGGCGTCGGCAGCTTGCTCTCTTTGACCTTCTGCTATAGCAATACCTTGAAGTCTTTGTTGCTCTGAAATTTTTTGTTGTTGCAAATTAGCTTCGCCTTGAGCTCTCATTTTTTCGTTATTAGCTTCTTGTTGCTCTATATTAGCTGCAATACCTTTTTTACTTTGAAGAGCTGCTTGAGCTAAAGCGGTAGCCCCACCAGCACTAGCACCAGTTGCTCTAAGTGTATCTAATGTATTAGCTAAAGCAATATCTGCTTGCTCCATTTGTATTTCAGCTGCTTGTGTAGCAACACCCATATTTTCAAACGGATTAGACATTTGACCGCTAAGATCTTGAGCTAAATCACTTAAGCTTTTAGTACTATCATAAGGATTTATAATGTCTTGTCTAGAATCTATAACAGATTGTAATTCCGCTTCAGCTCTTTGCTTCTCATTTCTCGCTCCTTTTGCGGCTTTTTTTGCTTGATTTGCTGAAACAGCTCCTGATACTATTGAGCCTGCCGCAGCTACTGCTGCTACTACTACTGCCATATTAATTTATTACTTTAGTTATTTCATGCGATGAACCTTTGTCTACAGTCCACCCTAATTTTTTATGCATCTCGATTAAAGGTTTAGATCTACCTATAGTAAACATATACTTAACCCCATTAGTTTTACAAACTTCTTCAGCTGATTTTATTAAAAGCTCTATAGCGTCTTTTCTGTCAGCTTCTCTGTAATCTGGATTAGATACAACCCACTCAAATAAAGCTCCCTTAGAGTTAGTATAATATATAAAACCTGCAGCGATAGGCACATCTTTTTCTACAATAAGACCACCAGTGCCGTTGTCAGGTAAAAAATCTTTAGGTGGATTAACCCATTCAGGCCACGCATCCCACCATAAACATAACGTGTCCCAATCATTTTCTGTAAGTCTACGTATATTTAATTCCATATAATTTAATAACTTGATTCTACATATTCAGATGATGCGGCAAACAACTCTCTTGCTTTTCCTCCTTGCCCAACCACTTGAGTTGAAGCGTCTGTTTGTATAGTCACAGTAGAATAGTAACCTTTTACACCTGACATGCTATCACCAAACACAACTTCTCCAGAAGTTGGTAGACTATTATTTATTAAGGTAGCAAAATACTTGCCTTCTTTGTTATAAAACCCTTCGTAATACGTTACACCACCGTCGGTGTAAGCGCCTTCACCGTAGCTTTTTACAGGTGAAGCTACATCATTTAATTCAAATGATCTAGCTGCATTAAAAGCTGTAACCTCCCAACCAGCAGATCCTTCGTAGTTTATAGTTTTAAAAACTTTAGAAGCACTAACTTTTGGGTTAAATATAAAAGTTATATTTGAAGGAGAGTAAGTTCCATAAAATCTAGATCTTGTGTCGTCACTTGGAGTGCTACTTTCGTAGTTATGTTGCCACAAGCTACCGTTATAATTAACACTATAAAATCTATTTTTAACACTAAACACTTGAGCTGGCTCGTATGTAAATTTACTAGGCCAGCCTAATACTTGCTCATCAAATGACAAAGTTTGATACTCACTTGATTGTGCTTTTTGCAAACTTAATACATATTGTTTAGTATATATATCCCAACCACCTATAATTTTACCTTCTTCTGTAGGTATGTCTATATCGTTTAATTGATCCCTAAAATAATCTATCATGCCATAGCTAGATATTTCAGTAAGACCATCTTGTGATAATCTCATTACAGCATTTCTATCTTTGTCTGTAAAGTATTTTCTATAACCATAAGCTGCAAAACTTTGAGGGTCTTTGCTTATGCCAAAATTACCAGCATAAGGTACTATTTGTCCTATAACTAAATTAAGTTGGCTAACAGCACTAGCATTACCTTCAGCTGTATATATAGCATCTTTATCTATTAATGCTCTATTAACTTTATTCTCTTGAAAAATAATTAAGTTAGTATCTTCAGCATATAATTTTTGTACAGAACCTTGTGATGGATCAAGAGATCTAGTTATATCTTCACCCACAGAAAACACGTTTGTATCATTAACACCTGTTCTAGAATTATATATTCCAGAATATATTAATGATGATGATCTAAAATTAGCATTAGGTTCTACGTCTACTAAGTAAGCTTTAACTCCGTATAGCATTTCAGTGCTGTTAAATCCACCTTCAATTCTAGATTCTTCAACAATCCAACATTTATTTTCTATTACTTGGGATTTAATATATTGAGGAAAACTACCATCAACACCATTAGGTACACCAGGAGATCCTTGCCAAACAGGTGGATCTAATGGAGTGACATTTTTAACAACCTTCCTTAATAAAAAAGAGTTATAAAATTTTACTTCTACCGCTGCTGCCATAATTTTAATATAAACAAGGTACTGTTATACTTGGGTTACCACTTCCATTTACTTCTAATACGTACGATCCGTCTTTAGTATTTTCTGGATTGTCTCCAGACGAACCAACCGCACCTCCACCTACTCTTCTAACCCGCGCGTATGTATTCGCGGTGTAGGTTACTTTTGTAGTTAAGTTACTATTTGTAAACAAATCAAATATTTGATCACTTGCCCCTCCAGGTGTAGGCGCAAATAAATATCTAGCAAAAGGTGATGCTGAATAATACGTTGAGCTAGCTACAAATGTACTAGAGCAAAGACTAGAACTAGTGCTAAAAGTAGTTACTTCGTATTGATACACACTACCTCCAGACGTTGTAGCAAATGGAAGAACTGTAGGATTTATAAAATCATCAACAATATACTGAACATTTGTATCAATACCATTAGTATCTCCACACTGCTTACCTCCGCTTATTAAAAAAGCATTATAGTTGTTTGATACATTTCCAATAGTGATTCTATATTCAGTTCCAAGAGGTAATGATTCTCCATTTAAAGCAAACACTCTTCCTCCTTGGCTAAAAACAAATGGTGAAGGTGCGCCGGATGGAACAGAACTTTCTACAAATAATCTTCTATCATTTATAACTGAAGATGGTGTTCCAAAGGGTTCAGTAATCATTCCTTCACTTAATATAGCACCTCCTGAATTTTGCTCCCATTTATAGTCGTTACTAAAATAACAATCATTTCCAAATACATCAGTAGCTATATTCCAGGTAGTACCACTAACTTCTCTACTTTCTATAGCTGCATATACTTGTGATTCTTTATTGTCTTGTTGTTCATTTAACCGCACCCAAACAAAAAATATACTACCACTATTAAGTCCAGTAAAAGGGTAAGAGCCCACATTAAAATCAGTGACTGGTGTACCTTGTATTCTTTGTTTCCATGTAGCAGTGTTATTACCTGCAGTACATATTGGGTTTGAAACTTCTCTATTTGTAATAAAGTTTAAACCTGAACTGACTGGCGGTTGATAACCTACTTGAGCGTCATTAGAGCTAGGAAATTTAGGTATCGCGTTTGAAAGAGGTAAATTAGAGGTACCATCTCCACCAGCTGAAGGTCCATTTATAAAAAACTCAGAAGCGCCATCACCTTGTTCTAATGCTCTAGTTACGGCTTCAAAATAACTAGGTGTATTTGGTTGTGCTATACTAAAACTTAAATCTGTATCTGTAGTATTTCCCCCAGCATCTGTAGCTCTTAGTGTAAAATTAAAAGTGCCAAAAGTATTATAGTTAACTATATCTTGAATTATATCTACTTCACCTGTTGTAGGTGTTGATGGGTATGTTTGGGGACTGAATTGAGCAGGAGCTCCAACTAAGATATAAGTTATATCTTTATGTTTTCTTGTTGGATCAACACTACCATTTGTGTTTTCATTAGCACCCCAAGAAACTATAGTTGTTTGTCTATAAGGAATATAAGATAAAGTTTTAAGAGCAATAAATGGATTTACGTTTGTTAAACCTGTAAATACACTACTAGGAGGACTTAATGAAATAGTAGGATTTGTTCCTATTGTTATTTCAAAATTAAAAATCCATTCGTTTCTTAGAACATCTGACGGTCCTTCATAATAAAAATAACTTCCAGCAGATTGTTGTAAACTAAAATACCTTGTGTCTGATGTGTTTTGAGTTAAAGTAAATTTATTGGTTATACTATTTGAAGCAAGGTCTATTGCAGTAAACGTAACGTTGTTAGGCCCAGTTGAAATGTTTCCTAAATCTACTGCATCACCAAGAACATCTATAAAATAAAATTCATTTTCGTTAGGAGTAGGATTATTTCGTATTAATTGGTCACCTGGCGAAAAACTTTCTTCATGAAAATAATTAAAATTAGCTATTTGAGAAACTAAACCAGTTCCAGCGTCGATGTCTATATTTAAATCAGATATAAGTCCAGATGTAGATGTCTCCCAAAATATATCTAATCTAGATACTGTTGGTGCTGTTTCTAATACAGCTAAGTTTTCTATTTTTAAGTATAATTGACTTGAAAATGTTAGTATTTCTCCTGGGCTTAAACTAGGTTGTGCTTTATTAAAAACTACTAAAGCTGTTGAACCGTCAAAACTAACTACATATGTGTTAGACTCAATACCACTGGCAGCTGTAACCAAATCTCCCGGTAATATTTCTAATCCAGGGTCAAGAGAAGTTAAGTTAGCACTTGTGTCTGTAGGTGGTGCTCCATTAACAACCGCAGTACCTTTATTCGTAGTATTTACTTGATTTAACACTCCAAACTGAAAGTCTGTATTTTGAGAAGTTACAAACTCAGCTATAAACGGATTTGAATCTGCTTTGAAAAAAGAGTAAAAAGGACTAGCTGCATTTGTTACAAAAATAGTTTGATCAACAACATCTGTAAATTGAGACACATCGAATAAATCGAAAAGATCTTCAATGTTGTTTGTTGTAAACGCTGTTCTGCCTGGTGATCCATCGTTTTGTTGTGAGAACTGTTCGTTACCTGCTACAGAGTATGTATTAGTATTGTTCATTACTCTACCAAAAAGTTTTACTGAACTTCTAAAAGTTTTATCTTGCGGTCCAACTTCTGATAAATCTCTAGGCACTTTGTTAATATTGTCGTTTAACAAAGTTACAAAAGAAGTGTTTGGTTCTATTTCACTACCAACAGTTGGAGGCGTCATCGAAACATAATCAAACGGTATGTCTTTCATAGCGCCAGCAGTATACACGTTGTAGTAATCTTGTTCTATTTGCTTTACAACAATTTTATAAGTATACCAGCCAAGCGGTTCGTAATTTGGATCTGTAGGATCACCGTTGTATAAACCAGGTGTACCAGTAAGTAAATTTTTATCTATACCTGTACCTGTTAATAATTCATTGAATTGAACTTTTAAAGAATTACCTAACCACTCCCAAGCTTCTGTATCTGGTGTTTCTTTTCTATATGGTAGATAAATTGTGTCTGCCCCAAAGCCAGCTCCAGTAGCTTCTTCTGTATTATTGGATAGAATAACTGTAGATTGTCTTCCAAACTTATCTGAAAGAATAACACCTATTTGGTAATTTCTATTTTCTTTAACATTACTAGATGGATATTCTACAGATCCAAAAGAAGAACTATTTTCAGTAACATCAAGTTTTTGACTAGCTGCAACTTGATAATCTATAGAAGCAGGTGGAGTATGTTTATCTTGAAAGTTACCATATATAACTCTATTGCCAGCAACCTCTTGTGATAAAGCTTTTACTGGAACTTTATCGTATACGCGTATTAATTCTGACTCAGGTAAAGTTTTGTAAGGTTTAGTGGAAACGTAAGAATATACAAAATAATCATCTGTTCCTGCTTCAATAGATATTTCGCTAACCGTTAAAGTTTCAACAACTTGAACAGCTAAAGTGTCAGATTCTTTATAAATAATATCTAATTCTTTTATTTTGTAAGAATTTTCTATATTGTTAGCAGTATCTGGTAGTGGTATAAATAAATCTATTTTATTTACTTTATTTTTTGCAAAATCAACAACTGTACTAGCAAACGTTTGCTCTTCATCACCTTCTAAAAAACAACCATCTTGCTGAGGTATAAAACAACCTTGCGTAAATGGCGCTAGTATAGAATATTCACCATCGTCAAATTTAAATCTATAGCTAAACCTTACAAATTTATCTTCTAAAAATCTAGGATCTCCTGGAAAATTAGCATCTTCGTATGGATTAGCTGTGGTTCCATCAGGCAAGTTAGAACTAACAACATCATACATAGTGGTTTCTAACCTAGCAAAACTCAATGTTGTTCCACTTGTTAAAGTTTGATTTCTATTTACTGTTACCTCAGAAGTACCTACCTCTACAATAACTGTTTGTTCTTTAACGCCAGTTCCTTGTACAGCCAACCCAGGCGTAAGAGCACCTACACTTGCAACTGGTATAACCTTTGAATCATTTGTATTACTAGCAACTGTAGTTGTAAAAGTAAGAATAGCGCCAGCTTGTTCGCTAGCTCTAAAAACTTCTATTGATTGGTAGGGATTATATTTAGCAACAGATATTTGATCTTCTGTTGTGTAATATGTAGAATCATTAGAAGCTTTATCTACATTTATTTTTCTAGGTTGATTTCTATTGTCAGTAAAAAATAAAAGGCTTTCTACTAAATTAACACCCGTTATAGGTGATTGAGTAGAAAAATTAAGAAAATTACCATTAGCAGTTCCACCTACTAACAACGTAGCTGCAGCTATAGCTGTTGGACTATTGTTGTTATAAGAGTATATAGCGTTAGTAGCTAATGGGGCATAAGTAGAAAGTTCGTTTGTTGTAAAAAACAAATAAACTATATTGTTTAAATTATCTACAATGTGCCCAATGCAAAAAACATTAGGTACACTTAAATCACCAGCGAAGTCAAATAACAAGTTGTTTCCTTGAACATTTTCTAATGCGCCAACGTCTTCACCTTCTGATTTGTTTATTTGAACGTTTACAGCATCGCGATATTCTCCAGCCGGTACTAATCTAGAGTCTAAGTCTTTATTCATCTTAGACTTTAAAAAAGCATTTTTAACTTCTGCCATTTAATTTTAGTGTTTTATCCATTTAGATTTTCCACGCATAACTTGAACTATTTCGTTTAATTTTATATTTGATAAACGTATTTTAGCATTTCTAAGTTTAGCACTTGATTCTCGCTTTAATCTTTGTACCAAGTACTCAGGTTGATTTATTCTGCTAGCAATTACAGCATGACTAATATAAGCATACATAGCTTCTTCTGCTAGCTTAGGCACTCTTGTTTTTACATCTGTAGATAAACCATCTGATATATATTCAAATATAATAATTTTATCTACTAAGTTAGATGAAAAAGATATTTTACCTTCTCTATTGTTTATTGTAAAATAACCATTACTATTAGAATACTGAGGATCAAGACCATATAGTTGACCATACCCAAACTCAGGCCAGCCATAATAATACTCCCAACCATACATAGCGCTATCTAATAGCTCTTGATCTTCGTTTTTAAGAAAATTAGTTCGCCATCTTTCTTCTATAATAGAAGTAGTCTCTATGTTTCCATTAAAGTTATCTTGAACAGGAACACCGTTAGATCCTTGTAAAGGTAATTCAGATGGATTACTAGTTAAATTGTTAGCTGGCATTATTATATGCTGAGCACCTTGACTATCAACCCAATACAGATTAACGTAGTTAACAAAATCTTGAGGTAGAACTACACTTAAACTGTGTGGTATGGTTAGCTCTTGAGAGTTTACGCTTTTAAGTGTATCATAGCTGAACTCTTGCATAGCTCGTTTAGCATGAAATAATACATCAGTTCTTTTTACACTTGGTATAAGTTTACCAGCGCCTACATAAGCAACTAGAAAATTATTTACAACATCATTTAATTTTGTATAAGCATACGATCCGTAGTTTTCTTCAACTGTATCACCATATGCTTTATCCGCAGTTGTAGTACCATAATTACCACCATCTAATTTTTTAAGTTGAACAACAATATATAGTCCAATTGCTGGTGGCGCTACAAACGTAATTACATTACCACTAACAGAATATCCAGTTGTGGTTTCAGACCAACTACCTGGAACACCAGTTGTGCTAGTGTATAGTTTAAAATTATTTTTTTGATAATCTACATCAGATGGTGATGCTGAACCAAATATTAAATCGGTGTTAAATGTAGTTGTAAAATCTACTAAAACTCCATTACCTCTAAAGCCTTGAGCGCCTTCGTAATACTGCCGATTGTTTTCTGTTGTTAATGACATCTATTAGCTTTTTTTATTTGCTTCATTCTGCGCTACCTCAGCTGATGCAGCTTGTATAATTTGTGGATCACGTATAACTATACCAGAGTATTGTAATATTCTAAGTATTACATTAACTTGCTCTGATTGCTCTAACTCAAAATTAGTAGAGTTTGTAAAATCCCATAAGTATTGATTGCTACCACCGGTGGTAAAAGCCCAAACTACATCTTTAGGTTTCCTAAGTATTGACGCTTCTATATCACCAGCGTCTATTATTGCACTTGGTTTTACATACAGTCTATTGCCTTCGTATAGATAACATGGGAAGTCTTCTGTTGGTCTCGTAAGCGGTGATTTGTCTATGTTGTAAAAATCGTTGCGTTGAAGTCTTTGCAACTCTACTGGGTAACCAGTTTTTGGTTGGTAAGTTATAGTTCCAAGTCTGTAAAAATAAACTTGATTACTAGTTAAAGGAGCGCCTTGTGTAGAATATAGAACTTGAAATCCTGATACACTACCATTTACAGTTATAGGTAGCTGCCAAAACTTATTTACAGCGTCATAAGTACAAACACCGTGAGCTTTAAAAAATGATATTTTTTCATCAATATTAAGCTGCCTATCAGCATAATCAACATCTGCTTGTGGCACGCGTAGCTGTTGATTTAAATCATCAAAGTATTGTTCAAATATATCTAATTGAACTTGTGTAGCTGTTTTATTAAACTCATCAGGAGTTATATACCCTCTTTGTTCTTTATTGAGTATAAGCAAAACGGTTTTATATACTGTATCTACGCTTATTGCCATTTATATTTTTTTTAAGTATAAGGGCCCGAGTAAACGAGCCCTATACTATTATCACTTGTTTATAATCTTTTTTCTATAGACTTATAAACCTCTACGCCTTCATCAGTTTTAAACCAAACGGCTAGTGCTGAATAAGGGTTTTCATCAAAAGGAATTGTCATTAATTTTCTATCATTAGATCCCCAATGAAATGTTCTTTGATCGCCAGATAAATATATAATTCTGTTTTCACATGCATTAATACCAAAGTTTCTCAATTGAATATTTTCATCTTTAACTAAGTTTAAAAATAAATCAGGATTTCTTTTAGCCATAAGCAGCAAGTCTCTTTTTATTTCTTTAGAAGACATATTACCTACTGAATTACCTTTTTCTACTCTTAATACCGCTTCAGCGTGATCAACATCAATGTCTTTAGCTAAATTTAACGCTTCGATTTCAGTTTCTAAAGCACTTAATTCATCTTCAGCTATCTGCTGTGGTATAAATTCTTTATATTTTTTACCTTTTAAAGGGTGATACAAAGATAATAGTTTTTGTAAACCTATATTTTCTTTTGGAACATTTAACGATCCATCTTTAAAAGTTATATGACCTAAAGTCACTTCTCCTTTTTGCTCATCAACAAAAGGACTGCTCATGTTAGTAGCGTATCTTAGTTCTCTTTGTTGATTTGTTTTACCATCAAAAAACAACAACGCGTGTTTGCGGGTATGTTTTGCTGGAATAGTTAAAGTAAGTGGAGTGTGAGGTCCTCTTAATATATAAGTCCTATCCTTAGTCTCCCAAGAATCTAACTTTTTTGTTTTTACTTTTTTTGGTGGTGCAACTACAACTTCTGGTTCGTTAACTTCCACATCTTTTGTTTCTTTTTTTGCCATGATATAATAAAATTAAATAATTAAAAGGTTGTAGGGCGCCGAAGCGCCCATAACCTTATGAACAATTATGCTCCTTGAAATAGAACAAAGTTGTTAGCGCCTTGCACAACAAGACATCTTTCTGATAGGAAGTTAACTTCCATAGCATCAAGATCACTTGTAAATGCTCCGCCAACAGAACCAGTCAACCAAGACTTCATACGTCTGTCATCAGCTTGTGAAGCGCGATAACGTACGTGAAGGAATGGACGACGAATGTTTGAACCTAGGATTTGATCATATACTGTTGAAGTACCTGCAGGGATAAGAACTCCTTCAATTGAAGCAGGTCCAGTCTGTCCACCACGCGTTGAAGCGTCGTTCAAGTATTTCCAGTCAGTTTTGTAAAAATCATAAGAACCTCTGCGGAATCCTGAGAAACCAAGATTAAGTGCCATGTCTTCTGAGTTTTCAAACAATCCAAAAGCAGTACCACCTTCAGCTCCAGTTGAAATCAAAGAAAGCATGTCATCAAAATCCAATGAAGTATCACGGTTTAAGAAAAGCATATTCTCTTCAATAGCTCCTTGAGTATCTAGGTTACGTAGAATATCATCAAAGTCACCAAGACCTGTAGCTGCAGTAAATCCAGTTTGAACGTTTCCGCGTTCTTGAATAGCAGCAAAAAGACCTTGTGTACCTTTAGTTCCAGCAACACCAGCCGCAGCTGAACCAGCAGCAGCAAGCTCACCTTCAACAACTGACATTTCTAAGTAATCTTCAAAACGCAGTCTTGTTTCAGACTCAGCTTTTAGATACCATAGATATCCAGAAGTACCATCTTCAGTAGCAACTTCTACCCAACCGATCTGAGCTGTGTCAGAACCGTTAACGGTATACTTGCTTCTAATGATAATAGGTAGGTTAGAAAATTGTTGCAACACAGGGTCGATACTTACAAGTCCATCAGTTGTACTTGTAGCAGCGTCGTAATTAGGTGTACTTGATCCTTTTCTAAATTCAGAACCGTAAACAAATACTTTTACGTTTCCAACAAGACCAGCAGCAGTAAGGTTAGCAGCTGTGTAAGGAGCAACAGTAATAATACTAGTTCCTGTGTTAGAATCTGTAACTAAACACTTTACTTCAGCTCCAAAATCATCCATAACAACTACAGTAGCTCGTGGAGAAATTACGTTAAAAATATCCGCGGCTGCAGTAGGGTTGACATTGATAGTTAAGTTAGTAGGAGTAGTACAGTTGTCATATGCAATGTGTAGTCGGTTTTGTTCAGACCAAATAACTTGATCAGAAGTCATAGGCATTTCTGCCCCGACCATACGTAAAAAGCCAGATAGCGTTCTGTTGCCATATCGCTCTACTTCTTGCTCATAGATCTCAGGAAGATACTGTTGAGAGAAATCGACGAAGTCAGCAGCAGCTGCATCTGTCCATTGTAGATAGTTTGACTGTAAAGCTTCTTGCTTTTGAGTTGGAACTATCTTTCCAAATTGTGGTGTTAAAGCCATTTTTTAAATTTTTATTTATTAAATCTTCTTGTTTTTATTTTAAGTTTTGAAGAGTCAAGTCCACTAACAGCTTTTACTTTTAATCCATTTACGAATACTTCACCTGAAGATGTTTTTCTAGTTTCAGTCGATATGTTTTTAGACTTAGCCATAACATCTTTAACAGCGTCAGCTTTTCCTTGTTCATAAAAATGATTAGCAATAGTATCAGCATTTCTAGCGGCATATAAAGCTTTGTGATAACCTGAAAGATCTGATATTTTATTTTCTTTATCTAGGAACGTCCCAATAAAATTAGTAATATCAACTTGATCATTAGCTATCTGCGTTGGATTTTTAATTCCGTACCTAAACTTTTTGTCTCCAACACTGAAATCAAAACCTTTGAAATCATCAGTTAAAAAACTTTTAGTACGACTAACAAAATCTTTATGCATTTGCTTTACATTTTTCTGCTCTTCGCTATATCTATTGAAAAAATCCATAGCTTCTTTTTGTTCTTGATTTACGCCTGGTCTCAACTTGATCTCATCGTAATACTTACCTTTCAATCCCTCTAAAAAGTTTTTGGCTTTTCCAACTTCTTCTTTATACGCTATTTTCTTTTTGCGTATATCTTTTTCTTCGTCTAACTCTTCGTCATATGAATAATCTTCTAACAATAGATTTATATCTTCATAATCTAAGTGCGGACGAGTTTGTTTATAATATTCTCTAATCAATGTATTATTATCTACATTAGAGTAATCTGCATTTAATCGAACATAATCTTCGACTGTACCACCAGTTTCTTCCATAAATGAAACTAGCTTTTCAATATTTTCAGGTAGTTGTTTTACTGGCTGCTGAAATTCTTTTGTTTCTTCGACAATTTGTTTTTGCTCTTCCGCCTTTGTTTTAACAGGATCTTCTTCAATTAAAGTTAAAGGAGATTCTACTTCTTCTTCGGTGGTCCGTATTTCTTCAACCACTCCTTTGCTGTTGCCACTGTCTTTTGATTCTTCGACAATAACATTGCTATCATTTGTCTCTTGTGCTTGAACGGCATCTTCTTCCTTTTTTTCTGTTAAATCTATTTTAACTACATTTTGATCTTGAGTTTCTTTTTTCTCAATTTTAGATAAATCTACTTTAACAGGTTCTGTTGTGGTTTTACCTAAGTTTTTAGGTTTAGTTTTCTTACTTTTTAAAGAAAACTCGCCTTCATTTTTAACCTCTTGGGTTGCATTTTCTTCTGCCATAATATAATATAATTAAATAATTAAAAGTTTTTTATCGAGGTTCAAACTGCTCTAGTCCAAATCCTCCAAGCGAATCATTACCAGCTGACTCAAAGTTTTTTGGTAATTCATCGTTCTGTCTTTGCGATATCATTTCAGATTGTTGAGTACCTATAATTCTAGCTCTCTCATCTTTACGATTTTCTATTTCTTTTTCTTTATCTCTTTCAACTCTAGATTTAGCTTCGGCTAACTGTATATTGTAATTAAACTCTTCTGCCATTAATTGTTTTTTAATTTCAGCTTCTGTTTGCATACGTTGTATTTCAAATTGAGATTTACCTTGCTCGAGTTGTAATTTAGTTTCTGTAAGAGCTTGTTGTTTTTGCATTTCTGCTAAAGCAGATTGCTCAGCAGCCTGAGCGTTAGCTTGTGCTTGCGCCTGTATATTGGCTTGAGCAGCTTGCTGATCTCTCTGCTGTTTTTGCTTGCGTTTTATTTTAAGCATTTGATTAGCTAATTTAATATTAGATATTTGTTCTATATCTATAATGTCTTCTAAATCAACTCCACCCGACTGTAGTGCTATTTGTATATTTTTCTGAAGCACTTGTTTATCTTCCTCTTCAGGTTCTAATTCTAAAAATATACCAAACTCATGCATATTTAAATTATACATTTGTTGTAAAGTACTTGTGTTAAATTTACTTACACTATTCATTAAAGCCTGTTTAGTTAAAGGAAAACTTAGCATATCAGCTGCTCTTAAACTTATATTCTCAGCAGTTCTTACTGTAAGATACATAAGAGATTGCAGTATATGTTTAGTAGCTGTATTAGAAGCTGCAGCTGCTAATTTTTGTAAACCTACTAGTGAGTCTTTAGTTGGTTGACTACCATCTCTAGCTTCGTTCAACCCGGTTACATCACGTATCATTTGTAAATAATATTGATACGTTTGAGTTAAAGCTTGTATTTTATTTATACCAGAAGATGATTGTAATTCTTGAATAGGTACTTTACCTGGATTCATATCACCATCTATAGTTTTAGATCTACCAACTATACTACCAGTTTGAAAATACATATTTAACGCCTCTTGAGGGTTGTATGTAGTTCCATTACCTAAATCAACTTCAGCTAAACCATCTACATCTACAAATACACCGTCTGGCACCATACGTGCTAGCACTTGTTGTATTTTTAAATGTGTAAGCTGTATCATATCAGCAAAACCAATACACTTACTTACTAAACTTTCAACACGACCTTTGTACATACGAGGCGCAGATATACTATAATTCATTTGAACTTTAGTTTGATTACTATAAGGTCTTGTCATGTTTTCAGCTAATTCCCACTTTAACATTTTTTCTTGACCTAATATTTTAGCGCCGCTATATAAAACTTCAATAGCTCTATGTACTCTTTCAAAGTTATCATTTTCAGGTGGATTAAAATCACCTGGCTTTTCTAAAGCTTTTAATAAACCTTGATCTGTTTCTTTTATTTTAAATACTTGATTATTATAAGTTTTATACTCAAAGTAAAGAACTTGTATATTGTTATAAGTATCGTCTTGCCCGTAGTAGTTTCTAGTATAATTAGAATCACCTGGGTATTTTTGTATTTCCTCTAAATCTTTATCTGTTAAATAAGGAAATTCTTTTTTAAGTTCTTCAAGACTAATACTTTTAACTTCTCCAACATAATAAATATCTTCAAAGTTTGGATCTTCTGTGTAAGAATAAACTAAATTAACAGGATCTACATATTCTACTGTAACACCATTTGCTAAATTAAAACTAGTTTTTATACATGATATACCTAAAACAGTTAAATCATATGCTAATCTTTTTTTAGTTTCTTCGTATTTATTATAATTAAACACATTGTTTATCAATTCTTCTTCAGCAATTTCTACAGCTTGCTTGTAGCTTAACTGCATATGAAGTTCTAATTCTTCTTTGCTTTGTGGTAATTGATCTTCTGGTATATTAGACCTTTGTAAATCTATATTGAAATTAGCCTTTGCGTCTTTTATTAAATTCCCAGCAAAAGCATCTTCCGCTAAACCTGTAGCGTGTGCTGTTCTTTCTTGGGTCGAATATGGATCTGTAGCAAAGGATTTAATCTCGTAACCTTTATCAGTCATTCCGTTTACTACAATGTCTACAAATTTAGACAATACCGCAACAGGTTTCCAGTCTAAATTTAAATAAGACAAATCACCATTGATAGATAATTCATCTTTGTATTTGGCTACAGATTGCTCGCCTCTAGCATACAATCTTAATCTATGAAAATCTTGCCAGTTGTTTCCAAAACGACCGCCAGCTCCTAAACCTCGATCACCTCTAAACCATTCGTTTTCAATAGCTCTGCCTACTTGAAATCCGTAGTCTAAAGTACTTTTCTCTGCGTCAGGTACCACCTGGCTTGGAAAGGAACTATTAACGTTAGTATAAACCATTTATTTTATTATTTTTGAAGTGCTACCAGTGTTGTCATATTTACCAAAAGATAAATTAACAGGTTGATTTTGAACTTTATGTATTGGTGTATATTTATTTTTATTACAAGCCATTATAGCTAAACCAGAACTAATAGATGCATCGTATTTTGTTCTATTGTTTATATTAAATTTAGCCCAATCTTCTAATGTTCTTTGAAAATAAACATTACCATACCCATTTTGCCCTGCACCTACATAATCTTCTATATAAGATTCTATAGCGGCAGCGTGTGCTTGTTTAATATCTTCACTTGAATTAGGTATACCACCTATTTCTTTTTCAGACACTGAAAGTTTATTGTAAACTTTATCTGGTCTATTAATTGAAAATCTTCTATAACCTCTACGTTTTAAATAGTATAACAATCGAGGCTTATTGTTTTCTGCTAGTATTGGCATGCCATAAAAGTGCAATGCCATTAATACATCTTCAAAAAACATTTCAGCTGTTTGAGGTCTAGCTATATATTCTAAAAAAAACATATTAGCAGGAGCGTCTTCCATACTAAACTTTGTAAGTCCGTGCAAAGAACCTTTGGATCCTTTACCGTCTACAGTTCCTGATATATCATAGGAGTCACAACCAAATGCTCCAACGTGTTCGTTGCCAGGAAACTTAATATTATTTTTTAATAAAACTTTGTTTTGTAGATGTAGTGGTGGAACCCATGAAACTAAAAATCTACCATTATCATTAGGAGTAAACTCTACTAATGTATCTTTTATACCACCAGCCCATCTAAAAGAACCTTTGGTTACATAACCAGAGTTATTTAAATCTTCGTTATGATCTATTTGCTCGTAAATTTTACTTAGATTAAATAAAGATTCTTTTGCTTCATCTCTAAAAGCATGTTGCTCTGTGCGAGGAAACTGCCTGTAATATTCATTTAAACCGTCTTGATCATTTTTAAGACCATCAACTTCGTTTTGCCAGTGTTCTATAACACCTTGGTCGATAATCTCTCCATGTGGTCCTTCGACCGGTTCTTTTGGTGTATCGAATACAGAGTGTCCAAAAGAATCAATGAACCCTTCGTAGTTCCACTCCATAGGTATGAACAAACTATATAATCCCGAGCTAGTCTGTCCATTGCGGTTTCGTTTAGTAACGTCTGAATCTTCGTATAATTTTTTAAAATTTGCTCCACCTTTATCTAATGAGTTTGAAGTCGAGCCCATCATACATTTACCTACAATTCTAGAACCTAATCTAAGAGTTGTTTTTGTAACTCGCCAGTTATTTAATATGTTGTCCGGTCTTTCCCATTTACCACTTTCATCGTGCGCTAGAAGTTTTAATTTCTCCCCATCGTACGAGTTATCTCCCGTGTTTTTCCAGTCGATTGTTGTATCGAGCCCCTCGAGTTCCTCCGGCCCTTGGCCTTGATCAAGCTTTTTTCTTGTGAGTTTTGATGCGGGTACTCTATACGCCAGTTCGGTTTTTGGGCGGTCCATTCCGTCTTGTATTGGTTTAAAGAAAAACGGATAGTTGACGGATATTGGTACAACCTTATCTGTGAACATTTTTTTAGCGTCGGCTCCAGATTTGGACAATATCCCAAACCGTGAATCGGAAGATATTGTTGCTTGATTAACCAACTCTCCTGACGCCATGAATGAAAAACCAGAACGTCTGTTTTTGAGATAGCACATACCATAACATCTTTTATCGGCTTTGCACGCTTCCCAGAATATAAAAAATAATCTGTTTGATTCTCTAAATTCAGCGGAGCCAACGTCAATTTTAGACCACTGCAAGTACATGTAATGAGTGCCAGTGAGATAAGTAGGCTTATTTTTATTAATGAACCAAAAACCTTCATCACGTCTTTTAAATTCCTCATCAATGTAATCATAATACTTTTCTTTAAAATACTCTGGCTTTTGATTCCACTCAAATACACTTTTAATTTTATCTAATTCTTTTGGATAATCAATTTTACTCCAAGTATTTTTTTCAAACTCATAAGAGTTATTTTGTTTTGGTAAAGCTATTTTTAAATTTTGTATATTATACACTTCACCTATTTGACCAGTCTTACTAATAACTATAACATCACTATCTTTGTCATAACCATACTTCCACTGTTTGTGTCTGTTTTTCTTAGTAACAACTTTCTTGCTTATATAATCAGGCAGTACTTCATAAAGTGTTTGTGTATAACTCATTTAGATCTACCCTCTGCAAAGCCTTTAAATGATTTAGCTTTTGTTTCTTGCCTGTCTCCTTCAAGCATTGCTTTTTCTTCCTCGATACGAGTAAGTATTTCAAACGCGTCAAAGATAGCTAGTTTTTTAGTAGCAGCAGCGTTCTTAAGTCTATCAGCTGCAAGATCATCATTTGATTCTACAATAGCTTCTTCTGCAACTTTAATAAGTTCTTCAACTGCTTTCTGCCCAGCTCGGATTATACTCCTCTTCGTCTCCTTTACGTTCATATTTCAAAACTATATCATTTGATTTCATACAATATAAGCGCTCTTTATTTATTAAAAAATCAAACTCACTGTTTGGTTTGAAACCAACAAGGTCTCCCTGGTTTATTCCTAGCGCTTCTAACGAACTATTACCTATTTTTAGTATACCTATAAGGTTTTGTTCTTTTTCGTTATCTAAAACGTTTTTACTTTTAATTGGCTTTACAAAACATCTATCACCAAAAGGATTAAATCCATTTTTGTTTTTATATAAATACACTTGATCTATAGAAACAAAATAAAGATCATCAACAAAAAAAGCTCTACCATTTTTTTGTTCACCCTTCATATCATACCATCTTCTAAAAACGTTATGATGTACTAATATTATATCACCAATATTTACAGGTGTTTCCAACATTAAAGGTGTAGATATAACTTCAGCATAGTTATTTACAAACTTAAAGCTTTCTACATTGTTGTTTAATATTAGTTTAGTATCGTCTATGTTTATAGTATTATCATAAGTTTCACCTAATGGTTTTACTATAAAGTCATATAAACTTTTCATTAATACTTTAAATCGTACTCAACAGATATAGCCATATTAGAATTAAACTTTTTCCATGGCATTACCTCGTCGTTTTTTTTAATGTAAATGTTATAAGAGTTATCTAGCTCATCAAATAAAATACTATTAATATTATGACCGCCGTATACTTCTTGACCTAAAGAATAATGCATAGCATCATTTTTATAATCAGAACCAATGCTGATTTTTCTTATAACGCTATTCATCTTCTTTTTTAATTTCAGTATACGTACCATCTTCTAAATTAACATTAATAGTACCGTACTTTTCTTCTAGACTTTTTTTAGTTTCTTCTCTACCTTCTTTTACTCTTTTGATACGATGTAGCAAACTATATTTCTGAGTTTCTAAACCTCCAATTTAAAGTAATATATCATTTAATTGTTTTTGCTGATCAACAATAGTTTTTAATTCTTGATCATCAATTTTATTAATTTTATGCATTTTATTTAATTTTATTCTTGTTTACTTTTTTTTGATTTTTCCCAAGTACGACCTACAAAATAAGCGCCGTATACTGTAATTAATAGCGATTGAAATATTGGGATATATTCTTCAGCTACTTTAAACCCACCAATGTTACCATCGAAAAATGCTAACGCCGTAAATATAACAGTAAGATATATTAACACTAGCGGGCGTATGTTCTTTGATAAAAACGAATCTGATTGCATATCAAGTTTCCAACGCTCAGTAATTTGAGTTTGTGCATCTTGATCTGCTTTCTCTAGTAACTCTTGAATCTTTTGTTTAGCAGCTAATCTTTCTTCGTCTGTAGTTGTAAGTTTATCTATTACATTACCTACGTCTTTAATTATACCACCTGATAAAAGACTTAAAAGTTTTTTCATTTTACATATTTGTAGCTAACCAAGATTTTGCTTTTTCTTTTTTAGCTTTTAAAGTTTCATATTTTTTTCTACCAGCAGAAATTTCTTTTTCTGAAAAAGTTCTACCAACACCTGGCACACTAGTTCCTTTGCCAATATACACTGCACTTGGAAACGGCTCAATACTACCTTCGCCACCTACTTGAGTGTAACCTGCAGATGTTGTTGTAAATTCGGGGAAAGACGGTATTTTCATATTTGCATCCCTTCTGTACATATCAGAAAGATTAGCAGTAGCTTCGTTAAGGTCTATACCTTCTGTGATTGATGTACCTC
>JAAHTG010000987.1_pt1 | contig 21599 bp, 24 predicted proteins | sample 6116081 | NCBI WGS metagenome assembly JAAHTG01 (sample SAMN13939989, study PRJNA603662) | sponge metagenome | isolation source: marine sponge | host: Mycale hentscheli | place: New Zealand | collected 2005 | reverse complement strand
CCCCGACTCCCCATGACTGCTCTTTTAAATAATGTAGCGCCAATGCCAATCATTTAAGACACCAGTGCAAATATGCCTGATGCAGTAGAAGCAGTAGTCACTCGCTTCGCAGAGCAAATTAAGTAGAAGTTGTCTGGAACAGTAACGGTACGCAAATTACCACGAGCAGTTGTAAACACTACAGTTCCGCCAGTAGTAATGTATAGGCCAATAGATACAATGCCATCTGGGAAAAGATTGGTATCGTGTGGAGTAATAGGTAGCATATCTACTACTGCGCCTGTAAGGTTTGAACCTACACCTTTGAATGGGTTGTTGGTTGTAATTGACATAATAATTTCCTGTTTGAATTGGGTTGATTATACTAAAAATTGGTTAAAAAATATACAGCTATTGTGACTTCTAATACTTTTCGGCCTCTTGCATTGCCTCTAAGTAACGCTCCACAGATTGCCTTGCTTTTTCATAAACTCGTCTATCTAACTCTTGGAGCCTTTCTGTTTTTTCTGCTGCTGTCATTTCTAAGTCAGCTCTAACTTCTCTTCTTTTCCTGTTAAGTTTAGCAATTTTCTTTGCTGCTCTCTGAACTTGACCTGACTGAGAAAACATTAACTGATGCTCGTCCTTGTACTCTCTTCTTTCGTCGCCCTTATATTGTTTAGCAGAGTTAGTCTTGATCTTGACTTCTTGAGCTAAATCATAAAATGTATTCCCTGTAACAGAGTTCCCGCTTACTGGAGATTGGGCAAAGAAACTTCCTAACACTGGAATGTCTCTACTTGATTCTGGTCTAGCAGAATACTCTTGACCATTAAACTCTCTTACCATACTAATCAACTTATCACCTGCACCAGTAACGTATTTAGATGAACTAGCAATTGTTCCTTGAAGCATAGAGTCAATCTTAGCTGGAGAATAATTAAACTTTTTCCCCAGAACCCTAGCAGTTTCGCTGGTATATGGAGTTGATCTAAACTCTGGCTCTAAATCATCAAGGTAATCAGGGTAAATATTTTGGTTTCTATACCAATTATAGTTACTCGTAGTCTCTAAGAAAAGCCGAAGTACAGGAGGCATTGCAGAAACAGGGTCTGACACAGGACTCATACTTGTTAGTACACCCTTAGTTACTTCTTCGTATATGTTTTTACCAACAGGATTGTTATTCTGGTGGCTCCATGTCATAAACTTTTCAGGAAGTGATCCAAAAATATATCCAGGCGCAAAAGGTTTAGGGATTCTTTTCCACTCACCATCTGACTTGTATATCCAGAAAGCATCTCTTACCCAAGTTGGCATATCTAAATATTCTTGTCGCTCATCATCTGGAGCGCCATACAAATAATATCCCGCTATTAAAACGCTAGGCAAAGTAATTGTAGCTGCAGCTATTGCAGCGGCCTGCTTAGGCCTATCTCTAAACACTCTAATTAATTTGTCAGTTCCCTGTACAGCAGCGTTAAAAAATGGCACATACCTGTTAATAACTTTGCCAGCAGTACCAGACCGCATAAAGTCAGCAGTGCCTTGACGAGATTCCTGTGCAGCTTTTAAGTCCGACATACCTGCGCGCTTAGAGGCAATAAAAATACCAACACGAGTTGATTGCTCCGCAGCATTAGCAAAGTCAGCAAAAGGTTTAAGACCAAAACTTTTTACCACCTTACCCAAATATCTTTTTTCATCCATTAAATCTTTGTGAACATCAATTAACCCAGTATCAGTCAAGTCCATGTATGTTCCCATAGAGCCGCCAGAAGCCTTCCATTGATTGTAAGCCTCGCCATCGCCAACCAAAGATGCCAGACCTTTTACCATATCAATAGGGGTTGCTGTTGCTTCAGACATAATTGCAGCGCCAAACTGATCTTTAAATGTATTTCTCATAACAAAATCAGGAGTTAATGTTGCACCACCCCTGAACAATCCAGCAGTTCCAGCAAACAATTTCTCTAACCAATTAAGTTGAGCAGCTTGCATTCCGCCCATAGCTTCTAGCAAAGGTTTAGATACCTCAAAGTATTGTCGCTTGCCATCAACAAACACCTCAATTGCATCAGCAGGAACGCGATTAGAAGGAACAGTAACTTCTTTGCCATCTACTACAACTTTCATCATTAACTTAGATTGCGGTATTCTCTGTATAAGCTCTGGGACAAACTCAGATAACTTTACTAAACTTTTAGCAATGTTGTTTTTAGACGACACCTCAATAATTCTAGCAGTGTTGCCAATGATACTGCTAATAGGGTCTTTAATCGCAAGATCAGAGCCTCTAAGACGCTTTACGATAGCCTTAGATGATGCTCCAGTAAACAATCCTTTACCGCCCTTAGATGGCTCCATAAGAGGTTTTAACACATCTATTACTTCAGGGTCGTCAGCAATAAGACGATCATATTGGTCTTGACTTAAAGACTCACTGTCAATAACTTGCTGGACTTCATCATCAGAAAGTACGCTAAGAACCTTTCGCACCTGATCATCATTAAATCCTTTGTTCTTTAAAAAGTCATTAACCATTACGCGCTGGAATGGAATGTAGTTGGGGTTATCTTTTATAATCTCATTGTATTGCTCTTGAGACATATTGCCTGACTTAACAAACAATTGCAGTACGCGCTTCTGGAATCCATATAGTTCTTCAGCAGTTGAATCAAGAAACTCAATAGCGTCACCATACTTAAATGCTAGGTCTGCCAAATCAATCTCAGCCTGTAGTGCCTGCTCTTCTGAAACTCTACGCTCAGTAACTGGGCCAACAAACTTCTTGTCTTTAGCAAAGTCGGGCTGTACTACTGTGGCCTGTGGCTGTGTTGGGCCTGCAAGTTCGGGTTGCTGTACTTCCTTGACCTCTGCCTTCATTCCTCTTCGTAGCGCATAATTTGCATATATGGGGTACGAACCTTTTGCATCAAAGTCATCTTTTACTTCGCGGTAATCTATTCCGTCACCTTGGCCCATATAGTACGCCTGACCATAAGCATCACCATACTCTTGACTTAACGCATCAGGCCCACTTGAGCGACCTTTTTCTTGCTTATGACCAGCAATGTATCCTTTGAGGGCATCTTTCTTTTCTTTGTCCGTCATGCCTTCCCTGAAAGGGTAGCCTTTCTCTAAAACTGGAATACCAAGCTGTTCAAAGTCTTCTTTAAGGTTTTTCTTTGTTGGCTTTTTTGGCTCCTCAAATACCTGCATAGGATCAACTTCAGGCTCAACCTCTGGAGCTACATCTCTTTCACCGGGAATAGTGTAGTTCTGCAAGTCCTGCTGAATACGTCTAGCAATTAAATACCTGCCAAGATCAGCTCTTCGTTTAGCAGCATTAGGCTCATAAGGAAATAGCTTGGCATCCAGGGCTTCTAGGATAGGCTTTAAACCAATCCCAGACTTAACCATGTTGCCATTCTCATCCATAGAGTATGTGTTTCTTTGAAGTGTAAACTTAATGTTTCCAATAATTCCGCTATACGCACTAATAAGAAGTTCAGTGTTAGCTCCATCTAAAATTACTGCTCCACGACTTCTAGCTAATTTCATAGCTCTTTCTACTGCGTCAAATTTGTTTACAAATGCCGCATAAAAACTAGCAAACATACTTTGGCTGTGGTCTATCATTGGTGGCGCGTCATCAACTAGCTCTGGCTGATACACAAACTGATCAAGAAGTTTAGGTTTAGTTGGATCATACATTTCAGCTCTTTCGGCATTTTCTGCTTCAATAAGAAATGCTTCTAATTCGCTCACATTGTTATTAAACTCTGCTTGATCTACAGTGTCTGCAAATTCAATGTCCTCACCAGCTAACGATGCTTCAGTTTCAACAGGAACTTCTGCGTCATTGTACTGAGCAACATCTTCATACATGGTGTCAAAATAACCTCTAATATCTTCTTCACCATCAAGCCTATCTAGCTCATCAATGTACCTTTGTTTCTCTTCAATTTGCAAATCAACACTTGGATCAAAAAACGTACCCTTAATTGAGTCATCCCCTGCATCAATCCATTCAATAATCATTTCGGCAACTTCAGTGTCGCTGAGCAAACGAGATCTATCGGTAGCAATGTTATTGTCGATCAGGGCAAGCTCTTCATTGAGCCTTTCAGTAAGATCAGAGATAGTTTGAGTAGGGTTGTTCCTAGACCATAGGCGCTTAACCCCTTTTCCTTTAGAGGTTCCTCTGCCCTGTGGCGCTCTTTTAGTTCCAATGGTTCTACCAATTTGGTCATACCAATTAAAGTTAGCAGGATCGAGTCCATAACCTATCAACTGATCAGGGTCTAATGGCCCACCCTCAAGAACAAAATTTAACAGTTTTGGAGCAGCTTTTTCTATATCTTCAATATCTTTTACGAGTCTTGCAATTAATGCTTCTCGTTTTGTTTCATAAGATGGCAACTCTGAATCTTCAATTTCTTGCAAGATTTCTTGCTTGTTGCTCATGTCCTCAACTTCACGATTATACATTGTGGACTGCATCCATTCGAGCATAGACTGATCTTCAGACTTTTCTTCTACGTCTAAATTATAATCACCAACTTTAGTTTCCTTTAGTACAACTTCAACCTCAGTATTTTCTTGGACATTTGTTCCTTCTTCAACCATAGCCTCAAGTTGCTCATCACTAAGCCCCTCAAGAGCTTCTTGAATCTGCTGCTCTGTAAGTCCCTTTCCTTTTAGAATATTGTATAAGCCAACACCAGTAGTTTTAACTCCACCCATAGTGAAAATTAATCCTGCCTCAATAAGAAATTGCTCTCTATTTGGAACAACACGATCCCATATTTCCTCAGGTGTGAACCTTTCCCCGGCTGCTGCATCAACATAAGTATTAAATATTTCTGCTACACGCTCTTCTCCAAGCTCATTAAGAGCGCCATGCCAACCAGCCCTAGTAACAATATCTTGGACTCTAGCATTAGGCTGCACTTTTTGATAAGCCTTAGAAACAGCTTCTATTAATGCAGGAGGTAGTTTGCTAATTTGAGTTGTAGCTTTAGTAGCAAGTCTTCCAGTAATAGGGTTTATAACGTGCTGACCAATTTTTCCGCCAAGCATTTCAGTGGCAACTTCAGAAGTAGTGTATCCAAACGCTTTCAATGCACTAACATAAGGAGTTTCTTGAGCATTGTGAACAAGAGCCATTCCGGTCTCAGTTAGACTAACATTCTGACCTAATCGCAATTCACCATAATTGTGATAAGTTCTTTGTGGCATTGAAACAGCCGCTGCCGTTACACCAGCAGCATAGCCTGTATACCGAGCTTGAGCAGCAACCTTAGCACTTACCATTACCCCTGCCGTTAAAGCTTCTACAGTAGCTTTTTGAGCAACCTTACCAATACCACCAGCAACCACAAACTCAGCCATAAACGCAGGAATAGGGGAGCCATAATATTTCATGCCTCCGCGCCAGCTAAACCCTCTTATAGATTTCTCTAGCTCAGTGTCTATATACTTATAAAACTTAGTCTCTTCAGCCTCAGTTAGTTCTTCTTTGTTATATACTTTTTTAGCTATTGCAGCTAACTCTAAAGCCTCGTAACCTTTAACAACTCCACCGCCAGGAATAACGTCAGATTTACTGATAAAATCGTTAGCTTCACTCCAGCCGATAGGATTGTTTTTCCACTCTTCAATTTGCTCAGGACTAAATCTTTGTTGAGCCAACATCATTGTTGAGTCTTCATTAGATTGAGCTACTTCATTAAACTCAGCCATAGAAGGGTCGGTAAGATCAATAGTATTATTTATAGCAGCAATGTTTTGCTCATCAATAGTCGGCGGTGTTTCAAAGTCAGCAGGATTTATTTGAATATCTACTGTTTCAAAGTCAGCAGGATTTATTTGAATATCTACATAATCTTCTTGAAAAGGTACGGACTCATCGGATGGATCAAGATCGCCAACAAATCCGGGATCAGTTTCTCGACTAAGTTCTTCAAATAGTTCCTTACTAACTTCTGTTCCCTCAAACTCGTAACTAGGAGGTAGCTGAGTTGTTTCAGGCATTTCAGTTGATTCAGGAAAAACAGAAGAAAAATATTGTATTAATTCTGGATTGTCGCGAGTTGCGGATATTGCATCTCGGTAGTTATCTTCTGTAAGGATACCTTTCTCAACAGCATCTTGTGCTTTAGCTAACAATTCTTCTTGGGTTGCCATTAAACTTATCCTTACTTTTTAGTGCCAAAAACGCCGTTATATGTAAATGCTGTGCCTACAGGTAATGCGTTATATTGAGCTTGAGAGGTTAGTACCACTGGAGCTACAGGCGCTGGAGAGCTAGTTCCAACTAAATTTTGCGCTCTAGTCGCCATTCTGTTTCTAATATCATCAACAGCATTCTGGGCTTCTTCATTGTAAATTTCCTGAAGTGGTTTTCCTTCAAGCGGCTCCAAACCGTTCTTTTTTCTTTCAGCATTAATTTCTGCAATACGAGGCTCTGCATTATCCCACAAATATCTCATCCCTGCACCCCTTTGGCTAACAGGGAGATACAGTTTAATAGCGTCCCTAGCTGGCTTCAAGTTGTCAATCATTTCAAAACTTGATTTAGCTCTAGATGATTGCACTAAATTTCTAAATTGTAATCGCCATTTTTCAGCAGTTTTAAAATCAACAGTACCAGCAATTTGAGCCTCAAGCATTGCGTTCTCTATTTGAGTAAATCCTGTTAGCTGTTCTTCTGGCTCTTCAAACTGCAATACATCGTAGGCCTGTTGAATCAACTCGTTATAGATTTCAGGCTTAGTATTAGCGGTTAGCTTTTCAACAGAGTTCAAGTAGGTAATGCGTAGCTTTGCATCTTCTTCTGGAATCAAACCTTCAATACGCAACTTGTTAATGTCTGCTTTCTTTTGCTCTGTACTAATAACAGTGCTATTTAATATGGTATCGTCATACTCAGCAAGGTTAGTGTACTGAGTTTCTAAGTCTACAAGGCGAGCTTCTTTAAGCTCTGTAATTCTGGCCTTTTCTGCATCTTCAAACAGGGAGACAAGCTCTTTTCTAGCTACTTCCTTTTCTTCAGGCGTAAGCATTGTAAGGTCTGCATCATCAAAACCTTTAACATATCGTTCTGCTTGCTGCTTTTTTTGTGCAACAGTCAAACTTTCATCATCAATAATCCGCTGCGCGCCACCATTAACCTGAGCTAACTTTGAGTCAAACTCTAACTTTAAATTGTAATTTACAACGTCTTCCTGACTTGCTGCGCCAGATGCAATAAAACCTGGAACAGCCTTATTCATAAACTCTTGCTGCAACAAAGCCGCTTGCTCATCTTCTCCATCTGCAATAAGATTTAAAACAGAATTTTCGTGCATATTTTTTCGTAATGCCCAATTAGCCTTTGACGCACCTAATTCAATTTTTTGTTGAGCCTTAATAACAGATTTACTTTGCTGTCTATTTTGTGTATTAAAGTAAATTTCTAAATCTTGCTTAAACTCTTCTGGAATGGCTCCCTTCATGCCGTCAAACAATGCTTGAGAACTAGATAAGTAAGCCTTAATATCACTGGGATTATCTTGAGCAGATTTAAAAAGCCCAGCATTAATGTCTTCCATTACTCCAGTTTTGTAATTATTTACAGCGGCAGCATCAATTTGATTTGCTCTTTGCTGTGCAGCAGCTCCAAACTGAGATGAGCCAAACTTAGCAGCATTTGTTGTGGGAACCTCTAAGACTTCTCCGGTAACAGGGTCTCTAGCAGCATCTTCTGCGGCTTGTGCGCCTGCCTTAGCGGCTTCAGCTTCAATCATGGGCCTACCTATAGCTATAGCGGCATCGCCTATAGTTTGGCCTAAACCAGCCAATGCTCGCATTTTAGCGCCAGCAGTTTGATCTACACCAGTGGGGGTAAACTTTCCAGTAAAGCCAATTCTTGTTTGTCTAGGTTGTCTAGCCATTATAATTCCTGATATTTAGTAATCAACTGATGCTTGGTAAGCACTTGCGGCACCAGACAATAAGGTGCTTGCTGCTTGGTATGGGGCAGCAGAAAGAACATTAGATGCCTGTCTTTTTCTTTGAGCAAAAGCAAGCCTATCAGATAGCCCAAAAACACCTCCAGTTAAGCTAGTCTGTTTAGTATTTTCTAACGCAATACTAGACACTGAGCCTTCTGTTTTAATACCACTAGCAGCAATCCCCACAGCATTAGCCGCAAGAGCAGCATTAAGTTCTTGTTGACGTTTCAACTCACGACCTTCTGCCGCCAATCTCTCTTGATCTGCTTGACGTTCAAGTTCTTCTGCCTGCGCCTTAGACGCGTTCAGCCCTCCAACTACTTGAAGCATTGTGCTTCCTACAATAGCCGCTACCAATGGAAATGCCATGCTTAACCTCTTATGATGATTCTACTTCGTATTGAATTGATTGTAAGTGAAACGGTGTAGCGTCAGGTACTGTGATCTCTGGAACCACTTCTGTTAGCCAACCATTGCCACCATTTTCGTCTTCTATAATACCAGTTCTAGGAACAAATGGAGTGTTCAAAGGAGTATTTTGAGCATCGCCAAATTGCCTAATAGGTACAGCATTGCCATCAATGTAGATGCCAGCACTCTCATACACGCGCAAATTAATGTTAGTAATCTTCTTACGCTTCATTGCATTCTGCCCACCACGAGTACCTGGATTTGTATTGAGTGGCATAGTCTTAACCTTTACAGGAAAGTTCAAGCCAATCTCTAAATCTCTTGTGGTAAATCCATCAAGCTCTGCGGCGGTAATCCGTATATCGTAAGTGTTATTGGAAGGGTTAAAAAATATAGGTCTGTCAGCTAATACGTCACCGTCTGCGTTGACACTTATAGTGTATCCTAAAAGTCTTGCGCCATCTAAAATAGGAACAAATACATCTGCATTTGGACTAGCTGCTGTAACGGTAACTTTGTAACTTGAGTCTAACAAATAATCAAAGTCCCATTTTTCAATATCAATAGCAACGGTGGTTGCGCTATTCTTTCTGCTTTGTATTACATACATTTCATCACCAACAGCAGAGCAAGAGTGCAAGGTATTCTTTTTGATTACACCGCTACCATCATTATCGCCTTGATTTATTCCAGACCACCGAGTAAATCCGTTAATATCTTGGTTGCGCATTGTATTAAGAACACAGCCATTACCATCTTCATTAATAATAAATACCCAGTTAGCATCTTCGGTTGTAGTGCCAGACAAAATAGCTAAATCTTTTGGCCTGTTAATTAACTGAGAAGACAGTACCGACAGATCATTAGAAGTGTAAGCATCTTCATTAAAGCTATAAAGATATTGGCGAAGCGTATTACCGTTTTTATCCACAAATAAAGTTGCACCATCAATAGACTTAGCTTCCAGATTAAATGAACCATGTTGAGTCTGCGCTTCTACTTCAATAGTTGCTGGCGTTAAACCTGTAACAGTAAACTCTGCCCCTGCACAAAACACTTGCAACCCACGATCAGGGTTAATATCTACAATATTAGTTAGCTCGCGAGAATCAATTGTAATAAATATACCATCGTCATCGTCACCCTCAATGCTGTAAAAATCTAAAAATGATCCAGCTTTTGAGGCAAACAAACTTTGCTGTCTTGGCTTTACACCACCTAGCCATAGTCGGCCTTCATAAAAAACACCCTGCTTGGGGTATCCTCTTTCAATAACATATTTCCAAGTCACAGTTCCATCTGTAATTGCATCTCCAGTTCCTGTTGGCCCAAGCCCTTCCGCCGCTGATACTCCAGCAACAGTACAAGAATACCAGTTGCCTGCAACAGTAAATACTTTGTCGCCAACAATGTAAGCGTTAGCTGCTTCCCAACCGTCAGGCTTAACACTCCATACAGGTTCATGTCTTGGAGAGCCTTGCTGAATAAGAGTAAAGCCTAGAGTATCTGTAGTACCTGCATTTGAAGAGGTAGGAAACCCAGAAAACAATTCAAATCTATCAGCAGAATCGTTAGCTATTTCAATGCGATATGTGTTACCGGAAACTCTTGTTACTGTAATCCCCGTATCATTAAAGACAGGCATATCCTGCAAGCCTTTTTGCAAGTTAAAAGCTGTAGCAGAGTTAGCGGGTTCATCACTAGGGTTATTACCATCGCCAGCAAAAGTAATGTTTTTACTTAACACGCCTTGCACATCTATTTGATATGTTTCGCCATCATTAAAACTAGCGAATAGAACATCTTGAATACAGGTAACAGGAACAGGACTGTACTTGTCGTTATAGTCCCACGTAGGGACATTAGCAAACGGAACCTCACCAGAAGTAAAGCCGTCAGGGTTATCAGTACCGTCAAATATAACTCTCTCAGGAGGGTAGTCACCATGAAACATTAGCATTACGCCTTCTGTTTGAGTAACCTTAACATCATTAATATCCGTTCCTGAATAAGGAACAATAACATCAGCTACATAAACTGTTTCCGAACTGCCCTCATGCGGAGTACGATAAAAACGTAAGTTAGTTTCACTTAACACGCAAAGATAACTTTGATCAGCAGCATACTCCCAACTAAATGTTTTAACATTATTAGAAGGACTTGCAATTACTGACTTTAAATTAAACTCGCCAACACGAAGTGAATAGCCTTGACCGACCACAAGGTCTGTTACAATGCGCCAGTATCGGTGTTGTTGCCCATCAATTTTAACTCTATGACTTCGCTGAGAAGTGTCATTAATGCGGAAACTACCAACCTCAAACCAATTACTAGAGTTGTCTGAATACTCAATAAAAATGTTAGCGGCAATATTCTCTGTATTCGCATTTAACAATATTGTAGTATTTCTAACATCAATAAACAAATACTCCAAAGGAGTTTCGCCTACATCATATTGTGCCAATAACCATTTAGGTGTAGCACTAGCATTCGCATTAGCTATTGAATAAGTATTGTCATTACCATCATTAAGATTTGCAGGAGTTCCACCATTAGCTCCAGTTGTAGGCGTGTAGGTTATTTGTCTAGCAACTGTACCCTCAATAGAATCTATAAACTTAGTTCCAGGACGGCGTTTAACCCCACCTTGCGGTACGATAACTACGTTCTCGGCATCCTGTGCGCCCTTGTAATATTGATCAAGATCGGTACGGCCTTTAAGTAATGGTGACAACTCACCACTGGCAAAGCTGGTTTGCTGAAATTGTGACTTAGGCATTAGTACCTCACGTTAATAAATGGGCGATCCTGGATTGCTGTTTGGGGGTGTTGCTGTGAATCAGTGTATCGAGCCATGCGACTAGCATTTAGATATTGCCCAGATAGTATTTCCATAGACGAAGCACTGTCACGAATGGATGGAGCAAAGTCCATAGCCAAGGCATATTCAATCATCTTAGCAAAGTATGCAGGCCAATCGGCCTCAGAGGGCTTGCGGATATAATCACAGAAAAGTGTACCGCTATAGTTGCAGTAGACTTTATTGTTTATAATTTGGTATGGGATACTGGGATCAAGTTTAATTAATACCAGCATATCAGCAGGGAGTGTGTATGAAGTTTGCCACTCATCACCTACCGGAGCAGCTACATCTTTACTAAGCTCTGCAATACTACGAGCAAAACCCCAGCGATGCTTACTGAGTTCGCTCTCAATGATGTTATCGTACAGGCTAGTGGCTACAACCTGAGCGCGAGTACCGCTAGTCAGGGATGTCAGTGGCACATCGCCAATAAGAATAAGAGCATTATTAATTAACGATAGCTTACTGTTTGCCATAAAAAACCTTTAGATGTAAAGAAAGGGGCCACCGGAGCAGCCCCATTCAGTTTTACTACTTACACATTGCCTACAGGAGAGCCAGATGCCATGCCAACAACTGTACCGTTATTGCTAACGCAAAAACTAATAGTACAATCAGCAAAGTCTGGGCCAGGTTCTGCGCGGTCAACTACAAACAGTACATCACCTTTGTTAATTTCCTTAACAGCAGGATCAAAAAAGTTAGCAGCTAGTACGTCACCAACAGCTTCAGTAGACGCATAAATCCATACTGCGTTACTTTCGCCTGAACCGCCAATGCGGGATAAAAATTTACGTTCAAAAGCCATGATAATATTCCTTACTTAGTTTTGTCGTATTGAACTTTAACGATACCAGAAGCATCGCGAGAAATAGCACCAGCCTTGAGCATACCGTTACACAACCAAGAAGTACGATCAGCAATCCAATCAACGTCAGTCTTCATGTCGATACCGATAGCAAGACCAACAGCGTCCTGAGAGAAGAAGAATGAATCAACGATGTCACCTGTTTCAGGCAGACCACCTTCAACGCGATCTTCAATAACGATGAACTTAAAGCCACCGAAAGTATCAACTTCACCGTTGACCAGAGCTTTAACATTGTTGTAATCAACAGAGCTAATTTCTTCTTCGTTAAGCAGACCACCCAGACCCTGAGCGCCAATAGCAGCAAACAAGTTAGAGTTAGGAACGCCTTGAGCGCGAAGAGCAACCTGAGCTTCGATTACTTTCTTAACAGTCAAGTTCTGGCTGTTTTCAACTACAGTGCCAGCGTAAGCTTGGTCAACAGGAAGAGTCTTCATAGCGTCGATAACCAACTGGTCACAACGGCGACCAAGAGAGCTTGCGATAGTGCTTGCTAGTTCTTGTTTCTCGTCAAAGTTTACAGTCTGCGCGTCAAACATATCTGTGTATTCTGGAGCATTCCAGTTTTCCAGAGTTGCAGTTGCGAAGTCGTGAGTGATGTCCATAGGAGTTACTAGATCAGAAGTAGACTTCTGGTTAGCTAGACCCTTACCCATGTTACGGAATTTGTAGGTGTCACCTACTACGTTGTTTCGTACAGTTACAGCGCCTTTCAGAAGGCCAGCGTTTTGGTATGCGTGCTTAACAAGACTGTCAAACTCCGTTACCGCTACGGATGATAATACTTTACTCATAGTGATTTCCTCGAAAAAGAGTAATAAATAATAAAAAGTTTTTCAAGGTTTTAGCTGAGTACCCGAGTAAACTTGGTCAGCATTCAACCTAAATTTACTGGGCCTTAATAGAAAGGGGTGTCCAGTGTGCCGATTATACACCTTTCACCCCATAAACTCAACCAAACGTGCGGGTATGAGCCTTGTCGCCACCAAATTCCTGCATCATCTTCTGGATTTTGGCTTCATGGTTAGCATCAATGCTACGGAGGAGTTGTCCATTCTCGTTTTTCATAAACATTTGAGTTTCAATGTCACCCCAGGTCATGCCAGTAGGGTGCTGTCCACCATCAATAGGTAGCTTAGTAGGTGCAGTAGCACGAACCAGATACTCTACCAACTCAATAGACTTGGCATCAGTAACGAGATCACGAACCACTTCGTAGTCAGCGGCATCTAAGTTGTTCTTCAGGTAGCCCTCAACATTCTTGATACGCTCTCCAGCATTGTCACCTAGTCGTGCAATCTCTTGCTCTTGGGTAACTGATTCTACTGCTTCACCCTGCGCTGACAACAATTCCCACGCATCACCAAAGGCTTCTTGGCTCATTCCTGTCTTGTTAGCAAACTCAGTTAGCTCTTGCAGTAGGGCATCGTCAGACTCAATTCCTTCTGGGCCAGCATAGCCATCTTTTGGTGCGCCAGTAAAACCACCGAACTTCTTCTCTAGTTCAGTATAGGCTTTGGCTTGTTCAGCGACAGACTTATACTTGTCGCCTTTGTACCATTCGGGTGTCTCACCTGTACCCTTGATACCATCGGATAAAAAATACTCACCTTCACTTAGTTCGGGTGTGCTTGCATCCAACAGGGTTTCGCTTGTTGTTTCTTCTGTTGCGGCCTGTTCTTCACTCATAATTATTCCTTACAATATTTCAGCTTGTTGCATTTGGTTGATAATAAATTTAACAACTCCCGACTCACCGTTATGGTAAGCAGCCTCGTAATCAACATTAGAAGCACCAAAGGGGGTGTCGTTATTGAAGATAAACCTCCGCGTCATGTCCTCAAGTACGCGCTTCCCGATGTCACCTGAGAAGCACTTAGTATACGCTTGAGCCAATTCAGCAGCGGCCTTTCTTTTCTCTGCATTGACCACCTTTGCATCCTCTGCATTAGTGGTCGCTTGATTGATTGTATCCCAACTCATAGAGCAGTTTGTCCTTGTGGGGGTGGAGGCTCACTGCCTTCCATACCTTGTTGTTGTGCAGCAAGTCCAGCCTGCATAATCTCTTGCTTTTCTGCTGTGCTTCTTACTAACTCGGCTGGCATTCCAGTCTTGTCACCAACCCAAGCAGCAAAGTCCTCAACCTTAAACCCAATCCCAACTTGATCAGGGCCAGCAGTATTCATCACAAAACTAATAGCTTGCTGTACGTTAAGAATGTCTTCACCATCTTGCGCTCTTGCTAGTGGAGACATAAACTTAATAGCGACCTGACGACCATCTAGCTCAACAGGAGCAATGATACCACGGCGAGTCAGAATGGATGCAACTCGCTTAATGATGGGGATCAATACTTCGGTCTGTAATCTGCCGAAGGCAGAGCCGATGCGTTTTGCCAATTCACGCGACTCGATGGCAACCTCAGTGGCGGATCGCACAGCACCAGTAGGATCACGAAGATCGTTGAATAGGGCTTTCTTGATCGACATTTGCATTTCATTGATCTGGAACTGGGCAAGTTGTAAGTTCGATCCTGTATCTAAGCGTTGAATGGATGGGTTAGACGAGTTGTTAGAACCAACTGGAATAACAATGCCTGGGCTTATATTCAAGTTGTAAGGATTAGTTACACCATCGTCTGTTGCTGTGTACATACCTGCTAGGTCAATAGCCGCCTTTTGGAGTACAAACTCTTTGGCCTTGTTTAGTGAGCGTACATCAGGAAGTGCCTGTAGTGCTGGGCCACGACCTCTGATCTCACCAGCTACCTTGCTATAGCGACCTGTAACCCAAGGGCTAGAGTCACCAAAGTCCTGCATCCAGCTAATACGATCTTCAGAAGCCACCCATACGCAACCATAGTAGGTCTTACTCTTGGGCATATAGACAACACCCTCGCGCACATCGACATCAGTGTCTGGCTTATCCTTGATAACTATCTTCATCTTTTCTGATGCTTCAAAGCCTTTCCAGTAACGCTCTAGGTTACGAGCCTTTACCTTAAATCGTCGCCAGTGCGTTTCGATATTACCCTGTGGGCCTTCCTCAAATGCTATTCCCTTCTGAGGAATGGCGTTAAAGATAATGGGCATCTCGTCGCTTTCGTCTTCATCAATACGAAGTGTGCCTGTACCAATAAGAAGATCAAGAGCGTGCTCATAGAACTGGGTAGCAAAGTTAGATCGGTTGATGTAATCAAAGATTATCTCGGCCTGATTCTGCAAGTTACCCTGTATGTCTTCTAAGCTAACATCAAAGTCACCTTCTTCGAGCTGCTTAACAACTAGATCAGATGGCTCAAAGGTAGCCCAGCGTGACCAGATAGGAGCAATGTTTTCTTGTAGCTTGCTTGCGCCCTGCTGGATTGCTTCAAGTGCAGTAGAGTCAAAGATACGATCCATCTTCTTCTGACCTGGAGCATAGTCTTCAAACAGATTGCGGTTAGGCAAAAAGTATTCATAGGCATCGTCAAGCTGATCATGCCACATGGAAGCACGCTTAAATGCAGCCGCTTCTCTAGTTTTTAAGTCCGTTAGTGAACCAAGCTCTTTGGGTAATTCCATTATTTCTTTTTCCTGCGTGGATCGTTCCGGCTCATGCTTAGTCTGTTAGTGGTCTCAGTGCCAAATCTTTTGCGGTTTTGCTGATCAACTCGAACCTGATCTCTGCCGCTGCCTGTTGAGCTAACTGCCATCTTAGCAAACTCTCCACTTTTAGTTATGCCGTATCCTGGGGTAATTACATCGCTACGGCCTGAGAATGGTTTTAGTTTTCCATTGTCTACACCAGCTACATCAAAAATAGTTTTAGGCTTTCGTCCGGCAAAATCATCTTCTTCTTCAGGGGTGCCAAGCAAAGAGGCTTTACCTAGTTTTCCGCGAGCAACGGCCTTTAATCTTTTTTCACTTTGTGCTGTTTCTTTATCTAAAGCCATGCGCTGTCTTCGCTCTATGGCCTTTTGTTCTGCGGTTTTTTCTACTTCACCGCCGCCTGCTGTAAATCCCATGTTATCGCCTCTTGTGCTGTATTAGCTTGAATAGTTGATATGGAGTCCATACAAAAGGTTTATCAATGCCTAGCATTTTTTTGGTATGACCAACGCAAGTGTTGAGCATAAACAACGAATTACTGGCTTCCTTTTGCATATAACCCACGGTTATATCTGTTGGCCCAATTATATCATTTATGCTCTCTACATTATATACCCGCAACTTTCCCTTAATCTTTTCGTGGACAATGTATTTACCGAAAGAGGGCTTAATAACCAAGCAATGCTGTATGTCTGAATGCAGCAGCCAAGAAAGCCAATGAGTATTTTCTTTTTTAAATACAACGAATACATCGCTTTGACGACTAGAAGACACTAAAGTTCACCTTTGCTGTGTGTGGTTTTGCGAAACCCTGATCTCGACGGAGAGCAGAGCGACCTTCACCTTCACCTTGTAGGGCGTACTCAAGTGCCTCTACTGGGTGAGAGTATTCATTCTTGTCGGGCTGATCACTGTAGCGTTCGCCTGAAGTTTGTACACGACGATAACAGAAACCACCCTGTAACCCTTTGCGTATCATAGAGGCTTTGGGCAACACAATGAAGCGAGGCTTACCATCCATACACATCTCTTTCATGGGTACTTCTAAAGCGGCTCGGCGTTTCAGGGGATCGTTAGACTCTGTTGGTTGACAGGGTATGCCAGCGGCTCGCATGATCTGGAATGGAGTCTCACTGTTGGACTGATTTTTATTGGAACCAGAGGGATCGCCCCAGCCCTTAAAGTTGTGGTTAGGATAAGTCTCTTCAATATAGCGTTTTAGGGTAGGCGCAAAGTCTACTGCACCGGAATCAGTAAGCACCATCTCGTCAAAGCAGACCCAGCGACCGATAGCAGTACGCTGAAGAAAGGCACAAGCAGGTGTACGACCAAAGTCAAAACCCAGAATGATAGGAGTGTCCTTGCTCGGTGTGAAGTCCATGTGGGATGCGTGAACAGAGTCCGTATACATTGGGTGAACCGGCTTGCCGTTAGACACAAAGCCGTACTCATTAGCAAGATTAACTTTAATCCAGTCATGTGTTTTACCTGATAGTCCGCGTTTGTAATAGTTAGCAGGGAGGTTAGGCAGGTTCTCGGCTTTATCGTTTACCTTCCAGTTTTCCCCTTCCTTATACACGCCGCCAGGTTGTCGATGGAATGCCCAGCCTTCTGGACGCTCAATTTCTGCCAGCTTGTAGTACCAATGATCTTCGTCGGGTGCGTTACTGTCACCAAGCACACCATGATGCGTAGGTTTGATTCCCTCCTTGGGGGAAGGATAGCGACCATGACGTAGGTCAAGCATATCGAGAACGGCCTTAGAATGCTCTTTCGTCTCGTTTAGCCACACCCATGTACACTGGATACCCCTAGCCTTCTTAACGTGCTCAGGGCGGTCAAAAGCGATGAATATGACCTCTGATTTAACTGATGTGCCATCTTCTAATCGGAAGTTGATGTAATGGGTAGGTGGTTCTTTGTTGCCCTGACGGAATGGGCCAAGGTCTTCATGGATTTCTAGCCAGTCTTTAATGGTTGTGGAGAACAGTTCTGAGTAGGTGTTTCGACAGGCAATGATACGGCTGAGGCGTACACCATAGTTCTTGTGTCCAGGAGTCATTACTGGCTTCTGTTCGGTCATCAGGTCGAATAGCTTGAGGATAGTTTGTACAGTCTTACCGGAACCTAGTGGCCCCATGATGAAGGAGTTCTGAGAGCGACAGTCAGCGTAGTCTTGCAGTACTTGTCCTTGTGGCCCCATGCAGTATTCTATTGTCGGCATTCAGTGATGACCTCAGCTTGTGTTTCTATAACGACTCGCGCACCACAGGATAGGATGGGCTTACCTGTTTCAGAATAACGGACTACAGAGTCTCCAAGGATTTGGACGCTGTGGCAGTAAGTGTTTTTCTTTCCCTGTTTAACAGTGATGACTGGCTCATCAGTACCATGCTTTAGGTTAGCCTTAATCTTATGCTGGTTGACATGGATGTAGGTTTTCATTTCTTGCTCCAATCTATTTGGTCGTACATTGACTTGTACTTGGCGCGTGTCTCAGCAGTTGACGTTCTGTTGCCGCTACCCTTACCACCGTTTAGGTTGGCATGGTGATTGGGGAAATGCTCTTTCTGTGTTTCTTTTGGTAGCTGGTGTACCATACTCTTGCCTTTAGCCATTACTCTTCATCCTCATCATCTACAGCGGCATTAACTATGGCCTCTACTACAGGGTCTACTTCTTCTACTTCAGCCTCGATAGCAGTACCATCAAAGCGTTTTCGTTGGATAGCAACTACAGCTCCCTCGTCAGCACGTATCTCTACAGCCTTTAGCTTAGGCTCAGTATACTCTGCAACCTTACTCCACGCATTAACAGCAGCATTAAGGGCGGTGACATCACCTTCTTCCTCAGCAATGTAGTCCAGCTTACTAGCAGCTTCTGCCATCTTCAAGATAGGGTGGAATGACTCACCGTACATATCCTGTAAGCGGGCCAGTAAGAACTTTTTATTCTTGTTCGGTATCCCTAACCTAGACATATATGACCTTTACACTCGTGAATGTTGTTGTTTTTCATCTAAGTAATCATCAGTCATTCTATCTTCTACAATGTAAATCAAATCAGTCATACCAACTTGGTCTCTATCAAAGAGATAAACCGCAAACAACTCGATTAACTCAATATCCATTTCATGGACTTCTTCATCTGTGACAATTTTTATCATGGTATTCTCAGTAATTTTTTTTTGAGCGAGACATATATAGTGTGTGAACTGCCGACTTCGGAGAGGGGGTACCTCTTAAAAAATCAAGATCAAGACTCCTCATTTATCCCGATTGTACATTTTTTAACCAATTGATGCAAATAGCCTATTGATAGCAGCACTGGGCCAACTCCGGGTCAGGTCTTACTACCTTTATAGCAGTAAATGCTTTCCCAGCAGCTGGGGGACAATATACCGGGACAATACCTATAGAATGCCCAGTCACTCTAATTGCAGCTTATTGATTCCCTTAACCTTTCCCCTAACCTTATTAGATAGCAGCAGCCACTACTGGATAGCCTAAGACAACATTGAAACGCACAACATCCTCTACAGTTGTAAATCATTACTAGATCATTATAATCGGAACCACTGTCAGCCCTTGCTGGCGGATAACTATAAAAGGAAAACAAAATGCAAAGCATACAAACAGCAATCGAAAACAAACTGGCCCAACTCGACGGTGAAATCCTCACTATCTGTATGATGAGCCGAACAGTGGTAAGCCGCCGCCCAGTGTCTAAGGTTCCAGAGAGACCAGACGAAAGGTATATGGTGCATAGCTTCAGCACCAACCCTGAAAGCTATGGTCATTTATTCTGGGGATGCTATGACCTCAGCCCTGAGATGGCAATGCAGGAGCTACAGACAAAAATCAAATGCGAGGCCCGAAACCAGCGCCCAGATAGCGACGAGAACTTTCAGCTGCTGGGTGACGATATTGTAACCTTTACACCTTCCGGCTTATTCGCAACACCCGACACAATGCAGGATATGCACGACTATATAGATAACTTCAGCGGAGGTGAATTAACAGCCGCCACCATATGCAGCTATATGATGTATAACTACTGCGCCAAGATCAGCAACCCAGCAACCCGCCCGGAGGTGATCTAATGGACGATTTAAAAGCAAAGCAGCGCTTACAAGAAATGGTCAACAATATAGCCCACAATATCCAATACGGCATGACATACGAAGAGGCCGAGTTAGATCACGAAGAGAACGGCTGCGAACCCGACGACCAGATCAGCGGATTCGATTATCTTCAGGACTGCTTAGATATTCAATATATCGTCAGCGGTGGCAGAGAATACCTCGGCGCTAGAGTGCTGGTAGCATTTGGCGGCCCTAATATCTGGATCAACACCCAAAGCGAACTAGTTGAGGGTTATTGGTGGGGTGATAGTGCAACGGCCCGGATTGATGGCGATAGTCTGGGACTGGATGATGCGTTGCGTGAATTATGGGAGTGCAGCTGATGTATAGCCTAGAGGAAATGCAGCAGATGCTGTCAGATTGGGAAGCCAAGGCCCAGAGCCAAGCCCCATATTTTGACGCTAGATTATTGGCCAAGATCGCCAACATGAAAAAAGCTATTCAGGAGTGCAGCCAATGAACAAAGCCTACATTCAAATGGTAAAACTGGAAGCCCGGAGGAATCGCCGGGTCGACTTAATGGTCTCGGCTTTCTGCTGGACTATCACCGGGATCGGTGCCTTGATTGGTGCCGGTTTCTTTTATGTCACTACATACATATTCCTTTCTATTGGTGGTGCCTAATGGATTACAAAAAACTAGCCCTCGAAATCGCCTGCTTTATTGTAGGCGTATCTGGTGGCATTGCCGCCTTTACCCTTTTAATCTGGATCATCTGGAGAATATAAATGCTATACATTGAAGACAAATTATACGTTGAATTGAGAGCCGACATTGCCGAAGCCCTACTGGAGGCCCAAGCGGTCGATGCTTGCTGGATAGAAGACGAGCATGGAAACCTTAGCTATAACCAAGAGACACAAGAGCGCTTTATTGATTGCTATGACAGCGCCGAATATTTACTTTATAACCTAGACATTAAACCAGAAGCCGACCGGGAGAAGTAAGATGACAACATTTCAAACAACGTGCGACGAGTGCGGAGAACCAAAAAACGCCGGGCCTTACAGCTCAGATATTAAATACATTGGCGACCATGCTATCTGCACCGACTGCATCGCCTTTCACGGATATGACCTAGAGGCCGACCAAGATGACTAAGCTAAACAAAGCCCAGCGGCAGGCATTGCTGCGAGTATGGAAAAGAAACCCAAACGGCAGCTATTTGGATTTGCGCCGAAGAGTTCAGCCCGGCTGGGGCTGCGTGATGGTAAAAGCCGGGAGTATATGGCTGGGTATTGAAACAGACGGATACACTCACAGTTAATAGGAGGCTTAACAATGGATTTAGAATACAATCACGACTGGCAGACCCAAGCCCGGGGAACCAACTCCCAAGAGTACCAGCTATACTTGGAGCTTGCAGACGATGGCACCGGGACTGACGACACCACCGGGAAACCCTTGAAGACCTATGAGGAATGGCTAACCAGCTAAACCCTAAACCCAAGCTAAACCCACAGCCCCTTAACTGGGGCTTTTTATTGCCCGGTAGAAAGTGACCCCGACCCGGTAGAATCACACCACCTAGAACCCCATTTTCACCGCTTGTAGGACAATATCCCGGCACTTAGACCCCCAACCCATACCATTACACCCCCAAACGCTAAAACCCGGCATATCGCATTCTATGGCCTTTTAGAAAAAATGAAAAAAATTAAGAATTTTCAAAAAAAAATGGCCCCTTGGCCCATGGCTACACTTTACAGGTCGATCCGAGGTGTACTTAAATTTTACAGGTCGA
>JAAHTG010000986.1_pt1 | contig 21602 bp, 19 predicted proteins | sample 6116081 | NCBI WGS metagenome assembly JAAHTG01 (sample SAMN13939989, study PRJNA603662) | sponge metagenome | isolation source: marine sponge | host: Mycale hentscheli | place: New Zealand | collected 2005 | reverse complement strand
AATATTCTCTAAAATAGAGTAGTGTGTGCCCCAAGTCTTCTCAGAAACTCTCCAGGAATAGAAGGTCAGCTTCGGATTCACTATCGAATTCCTGGCTGACTGCATATTCTGTTACAGACTGTAGCTGATAATGTATTTTATAACATTTCCGCCGTAATCTTCGTAACTTCTTTTTTAGATCTAATTGGTTTTGTCGCGCCAGCCCAATCGTGTTCATGATTACCATATACTCGTTGTCTGTAATCTTTTCTTTGAAATTATCAACCAGAGAAACTAAAGAATCTATTTTACTTGTCATTAATATATTTATATATATTAATAATGAATAATAATAACAAAATTCTACTGGTAGAATCTAATAATTCTGCCGGTAAGTTATATACTGATCGTCAAAACCGGAATGGCGTTGTAGGTAATAATAAAATAAATAAAAATAACGCAGTCTGGAATACCGATATTAAATATGGAATAAAAATGAATGTCGGAGATCAATTAACGATAAGTGCTACACAGATTAATTTACGAGGAGAACCTGACGCCAGTATGGAATTCTCCGGGGGCGACTTGTCCCTGGTGACTCAATATGAAGCGCCATTAGTAGATAATATAGCAACTATTGAATATGGATATTATTTTACAAATCAAAGGCAATATAATATTAATCTTCCATTAATAAATCATAGAGTAGCCAGTGTAGGCACCTGGGACACACCCGTATATGGTTGTTGGGCAGGGGAAAATGTTACGGCAAATGATTGGGACTCGTTTTTTAATAGTTATCCGGCTTGGGGATTAGAAGGTGTAGCTAAAATGAAAGATATATTGACTACTCCCACAGGTTTTACGGCTCCTCGGAGAGACTGTCCAACAATGAATTGGACTACTCAATTATTTACCGATGCGACCAAGGACGATACTTATCTCGTAAGCAGAGTAGATACGGGCTTCACTCCCCCGGGCCAGAGCAAAACTGTTATGGAAACTGTAGGCAATGGTATATACCCCTCAACGGGAAAGCGCCCACAAATAGGTTCAATGTATTGTGGAACAGGAACTGCCCCGGCTATTAGTAATGCTCCTTTTCAAATTGCTTTTCCTAGTGAAAAGAGGCTTTATAAAGTAAAGACTAATTATAAGGAATGGTGTAAAGCTTCTACTTTGACCAATACCGCGCCATTAGATGATTTAAATATAAGGACAATTCATCATTATATTACAACTGATAAATTACCTTTGACCGCCCAAAAAGGATTTCAGACTCCTGATAGTGTTGCTGGTAGTTTAAACGAGCAGTTACATGAAAGGACTGGTAAAGCTAATAATTGGGACGATGAAAATATACAAGCGTATGTATATGAACATGATGCCAATTTTGCTATAGCCCAGAAATACGCCTTTGGACCGCCCGTGCCCCACCCGTCCGACGCCCTTCAAGTTCAGTATGCGAACACCAACGTAACTACTGGCACAGCGAGAACAACTGGTGGTTATCAATGGGACGCTGGAACAAAATTAAAACGTAAAGCTGTAACTCAAGTAACGGATAAATTTATGAAAACTGTATCAACAGCAACAGGAAGATTATTAGAAAAAATTTGGTTTGACCCAGACGCATCAGTAGCGACGGGTCCTGTAAAAGCTGAATGGGCGGATTTTACTGCTGATATTCCGGGTAATACTACTGGAAAGGACGGGTCGGCAGATAAAGGTGGTTGGCGGGGTATAGGAAAAGCTCATGACCCTACGGAGGACCCGAAAAATCCTTCGGTAAATGGTGAGCCGGATATTCAAGGTAGTTGGGCAGTAGATAAAGATGGTAATAATACCTACGTTGGAGAGAACGGTCGAGATATATTTTATAATGATTTATTGGTCGGAGAAATGGGTAGATTTAATGCTTTAAATTTATGGAATAATTTAAGGGATCGCGCCTATAATATGGAGGCTATGATACAAGGAATGTTTGCCAACTCGGGCCGCCGCCAACCCAACCTGTATGTTCCTCCCGTAGCACCATCACCATTTTTCAATTTCCCTCCGAGCTGGAATTATCCATTTGAGCAGGCAGATTTAAATACTATGTATATTTCTTCTGGGAGATGTGTGCCATTTGATGTCCATGGTTACGTACCTCCGGCAAATGCGGAAAGCACTCCGCCCCAACCAAATGTAAATATAAATGTATTATTAGGTAAAGGTCAATTTGGTTCTCAAGTAGTGGGAACAGATAATTGGACAACAGCTTCAGTAACAACTATGAACATAAATACTTCATCTGGAGGAACCACACCCCCTGCCACAGGAGATTTTACAAGACTGACTAACGACTTTTTATTAGATTTCCAACAAGCAGTTGCTCCAAAAATACGTGGTTTATGCTATACAACAAATATTATAGCGACTCCCAGAAGTATAGCATTGGTAAAAAAGGCTTTATATTCGGCAAAAAAAGTTGGTAAATTTGCGTCAAGATCTCCATTAAACAATAATGTTAATGATCCGGAATCGGTAGCAAAACAATTTGTAACCGAATTAGACCATGGAGCTACAGATGATGGAGGTAGTGTTAATGTGAATTCACCATTAGGAACTCCTTCTCCTGATGTTTCATCATTGAAATTGAGTCTTCCATCTCCGTATAATGTTGTCTTGTCCGTGCCTGGTGGCGGTTTTGCTAATTATCAAACACAAATTGTAAATTGGGATACGTCACCCAAAGCCGAGCCAGTTGTGCCTCTTGAGCAATTCGCAGGTGTCAAAAGAACCTTTGCCAATGCTTCTCAAAATACAAGGCCACGCAGGTCAGAATATTTTACGTTCTATGATGAAGAATTAATGAATCCGAAAAATGGTAATGTATCTCTTCCGAATGGGACACAATTTAAATTTACAGATAGTTCAGGTAAATATTTTCAGCATCAAGATTTTTTAAGACCAGATGTAAAAGCTAAAGAATATTATAGCGAGACACTGGAACGACGTATTGATTTATTAGATGGAGAAATAGATAGAGGTGTAGGTATAGTTATTGTTTATCCTAAAAAATGGGAGGCTGTTTCCAGTCCAGCCTTGGCGGCTACTAATTTCCCTGATATGAACAGAGATCAGTATTTAAATTATGATAGCCAATTTAAAACCCCAACTGCTCAATGGCCTGGAACTCCGAATTTAGGAAATACTTTGCCGGTGTCTGGCGCCTTACCGCCGCCACAAGCTGACCTTTTTACTGAAGATGACCTGGAATGGGCTAAACAGCAGTGGGAAGATACACCATTCATAGCATTTGTGATGATGGGTGTAGATAATCCTGATAATTTACCTGTGGCTGATATTGATAAATTTTTACCTAATTCTCCACCTGGTGATTTCTTCGGATTTTCAAATTCTTTTTCAGACGGCGAGTACGGAAAAATTATAAACACGCAACGTGTAAATCCTAAAGCTTATGGTTCAACTCAAATGACCACCGCTTTAAAAACCACTAATACAAATTATGGTAATTATGTAAGTAAATTTAATAGTTTATATTACAATATATATGATTATTACCCTTACGCGATAATCGGTGCTTCTGATCCAACTTTTAATTTTGGAGCAACAAGTGGTAGGTTTGAGATAAGCTCCCTACATACTCCAACTTATGTAGGAAATGGTGCTTGGTGTGATGTAGATGACCCGGCTGGTGCCGATGCTCAGGCGAACGAGGAAGTGGCTATATTAAACGGTAAGCAAAGTTGGACCAGTCAATTAACTTTAACAACTAAATTAGTAGGACCTATACCGTTTTACGGTGATTTAACACTCAGTGGCGTGCCTTTTACAGATGTGAATAATCAAACCCCCGATACCGCTCGATATCAAAATGGTGGTGTGCCTTTAGACCATACACTACTTAATAATTTTTCAGGTGGTGGTTGGCTCGGAAATACTACCTACCCGCCTGAATACGCAGACTCTATGATTGTTATACCGTGGGAGAATGTTGGTCAAGCTAATGAAGAGCATCGTATAATAACAAGTCAGTCAGGTGTAGGTATAATTAATATTTATGTGCCAAATACAAAAGCAAATATACCTAAATATTTAGGGACGTTGGGCATTGAATCCTATTTAAATAGTCCAGGAGTTCTTTTATCGCCATGGACACCGAATACTTATACGAATACTTTATTTTATAAGATGGGTTTCGATCTGGAACAGCTTCTTCCTATTGCTCCTCAAACCCAGTCAAACTCATTTAATAGATCTAATTTTAATAAGTATATTGGTTACGAAGGTCAAACATTAATGAATAAATCGGACAATATGGTTTATCCATTTACTACAAATGGTTATATAACTGGAACAATTAATGTGTTAGGTCAAAATCGTAATTGGTTAGGCTTTGATACAATTACAGCTCTGCCTAACACTGGATTGGGCGAGGTATTACACCCATCGACAAACGAACCCGGTCAGACCAACCAACCAGGGTTTATAGGTTTGGGTTTGGAATGGGGTAATAATAGAACTATTAATCTTAAGCAATTACCGCCAACAGATGTGTATGAAATGTTTAGTATGGGTGGTTTAAACTCTGCTATTCCTACCAAAATAACGTGCGAGAGTGATGTTTTAACGGCCAGACGACAACCTAAAAAATATGATTTTTCGTATTTATTAATTCATAGTAATATAATCCAACAATCTCCTAATTTTATAGGAACAAATAAAATATTACCAATACCAGCGATAGGTTATTTGTCTCGTAACTATTCAAGTAGTGATTTCTTTTATTCATTCGATAGTGATTTTAGTTATACTATTGATAAATCCTACGTGATGAATAATTTTGATATTGAAATTCGCTTACCGAACGGGCAATTTGCCCAGATTGAAGATAATTCAAGTTTAATATTTAAAATAACACGGGCGAAACCAGCAATAGGGCCTATTCCTGGTCCTCCTAAGCCTATGACAAAAGATGAATTGACGAAACAGGAAAAGGCTGAATTAGCTTATTATAAATCTTTATTTAGTTAAAGGGGAGTATATACAAAATAGTGTTTTTGTATAAACCTCCTAAAAATAATCGTCGTATAGGCTTTTTGGTTTAGCATTAGTAGATAACAAATCTGGAATTTTTTTAGACGGTTGTTTTACGGGTGTAGGTTCTGCCTTTTTTTTTGGTTCAGGTGACGGATCCGGGGCGGACTTCTTTGCTTTGGCATTTTCACGCTGGCGCCAGTTATTTTTAATATTTTTATATTGTTCCATATAGTTCATAAAATTATAGAATCCATCAACATTAGCAGGGTGGGGCATAGGTGGTATTTCTTCATGAGTTTGGTGATGTCTTGTAACAGGTTGAGCGGAAGGTGGTATTTTTTCCTGGGATACAATTTTAGCGGCCTCGCGCTTTTCTGCTCTTTTCTCTCTCATACGTGCTAAGTTATCTAATTGTTTTTGGCTGGCTTTTCTTTTTTTTTTAACAACTGGTTGGGCATCTACTTCAACTTCTTTAGGTTTTTCAATAAAAATAGATTCGGCTTCATCAATAACCGGATCTGCGGTATTGACAATTTCTTGAACTTCGGGAGCTGGTATTTGTTCTTTGGATTCAACATTCGGTAGGTTAATACTATCCATTTATAATAAACGTAGAAAATATTTTTTTCATTTATTACTTATAATTCTTCTTCTTCTTCAACTTTTTCGTCCTCAGTATCCGATTCACTATCAGCGCGAACCACATTGCGCATCTTTTCAAGTGGTTTAACACCGTCCCAAACTTTATGAGTAAATCCATTATAAGCATGGGGTGGATTTTCGGTATAATCTATATGTAAAAACTTATATGGTTCTTTCCAAACGTGCTTACATATAGCTTTAAAATTTTTATCAGACCCAAAAGAGCTCCCGAGTTCCTCCGTGATCTTGGTCATTTCATTGTGGTTAGAATTTCTGCCGAGGATTGCGAAAGTCATATTTGTCCTAACAAGCGGGTGTACCTCTTTAAAAACTTGACTGGAAAATAAAAGTAGGCCAATGCCGTAGTGGCGATAACGCGAGGCCAATTTATACACAAGACTACCCCGAGGAATGCCGACGAAATCATCTAAAATGATAGCTATAACAGGCCTGTCTTTTTTACGTTTATAGGATAATTGTTGGTTTATTATACTTTGAATAATACCATCTGAATATTCGCCATAACAGGTTCCTGGAAAACTTTCTTTCAAAAATCTACTTGTGTTATCATTCATGATAGTATTACTAATTATATGGACTTGGTCAAAACAGTCTTTATAAAAACTTTCTCCTAATAATAAATTTGTAATGATGGTGCTTTTACCAGACTTTACTGGCGCGATCATTAATCCGAGGGAACCAGTAGAAACGTCAGGTAGGTTTTCGTGTAGTTCTTTACCGATGTCCATTCTATCGGGATCAGGTATAACTTCTTTAATTTCTAAATCAGTGTTCATTAATATAAAGCAATATATATTTTATATTAACAAAATTATTCAGTAACAGATACATTTCCATTTTTGAGTATAAATTGGCGTTCTACTTTACCCCAAACAAATGTTATAATTTGGTTTGCTGGTGAATCAGCAGCACTTCTATAAAGAGTTCTTTGAAGTAAAATAGGTTTTTGACCTACTTGAGTGCCTGCTCCGGTAAGAGGGTTAGTAACAAGATCGACACCACAATAGTGTTGATGACCTGAAAAATTCGCATCAGAAATAGTATTGATCGCATAGCTTTGAGTGTCGCCAAATGCTTTAAAAGTCCTGGGAGCAGCTATGGAAGAGTGGTCAGTTATTTGGTCAAAAGAGTATTCACATGAGGCAACTTGTAGCTCGACGCCTTCAATTTGCGCCAGGTAGTTCGCTTTCGTGGCCTCATTTATTACAGGTCTGTTAAACAACTCGCGGTCATTAATTCTTAAATTATATTCAGAAGCTTTAGATTGAGCAGTTGAGCGATATATACCTAATAATTGACCATCAGTGGCATCTACACCAGTAAGATAATCGGCCCACATAATATTTTTAACAGTTCTTGAAGAAAGGCCAATTTCACGATTGACAGATTGAACAGTAGGAGCAGCTCCGCCTCCTGGGACAGCAGCAGCAGGAGCAGTAGTCGTTGTAAGAACAAGGTCATTGTATCCCATTTGAAGGCCTGATTCGCTCATAACAACAGCCGCCATTTGAGCCATACGGTCATCGGTGTAGGTTAGATAGTCAGCTAAAAATTTAACTTGAGTTGTAGCAATAGTTGCTTTAACTCCCGCAACGACAGGGTTGGCAGCAACATCACTTTGAAGCCAAGAAGTATATTCACTGCCATCACTCCATTGAATTTCTATAGATACTGGTTCTTGAATTAAATATAGTGGGAGCTGTACGGAGCGCATCATAGGGAATAGATCTGATAATTTAATAGCGAATACTGCTGTTCCGTCTTCGTTGTCTTCAATTAGGTGTGTTAATTGTGGTTCAGAGTTGGTGTTGGGTAATCCCGTAGCATCGCGTCCCCATGCCCCATTCATAGTTTGTAAGCCACCGTCTTCTACATTAGAAGGTTCTAATCCATCTACAGTCCCTTCGAGAACGCCGGATTTCCTAATGCGTTCTTCAGCAGATTTAAACTGGCGCATCATAGTATGATAACGGCCGAAGCTATTTGTTGTAGCAACCGCAGTAGCACCAATACGTAAAGTAGCACTTTCTATAAAAGAGGCGCCACCGGTTCTAATAGGAGGGAAGTATTCTGTATCCGGTTTTGTCACGTCACGAGGTCTAATAACTGCTACTTGAACGGCTGAGTTAATATCTAAGATCCCTCTTTTCTCTAGAGTAAAGCGACAGACCTGCTGTGTACACACAACGGGTTCTAAAATACTGGTATGAATACTCATGGTATCAATAGTTGCCATAGGCTTGGTTTTGAGAATATCAGGAAGACTCATTTATATATACTATAATAAAATAAATTTTTATTAGATTATTTTTTGTTTTAATATGAAAAAACAGTAAGACGCAAGTTAGCTCTCTGTTCTCTAAAATCTTAGAATTAATTTTAAGTTTTCTTTTTTAAGTAGATCTGTAATTTCTCATATATACGGATTTCGTTTTTTTAAACTCCTCATGTTCTTTACCAGGCATGTGAAAAGGTTTCCTTGAAAAGGTAACATTACTACTAATATTTTTTTGACAAATAATATAAGCGCAAGCTCCCAGCCAACCTGTAACGGTGGCAAAATGAATAGCTGATATTTTGAATCCATTGTCTTCAATAATTTGTAGTCTTTTAGGTGTTAAGTTCATAACGCCTATTAATATACCTATACCTTTTCGTGCTTGACTACAGGCTTTAATTAAAGTTTGTGTTATTTTACTCCAAGGAGGATTAGTAATAAACCAGTCATATTCCTTATTATTTGTAAAAAAATCAATACCTTCTTCAATTTCGCAAAATAATTTAGGATTATTAGGAAATTGATTATAAAAATGACCAGTTCCTTTACAGCCGTCCATTATAATATCGCCTATTCCGATAGGAGTCATGTCAATACATAATTTAGCAAGAGCCACCGGTGTCATTTTAAGATCATTTGGTTTATGCTTAATTTTGCTAATTTGATTCATATATATAACATTAGATTAACTTACAACTCTAATTCCTTCGGGGGAATAAAGTAGGGTGCTGGAAGCTAAAATATATGTAAATAAGGAGTTAGGGTGCTGGCCATCGAGCTCACTTCTAACGCGAACAGAGTATGGGGTGCGCGAATAATCTACTCCGTGGCGAAAAATATCTTGCCGAATTCCGAGACCAAATACTGGTCTTTTATTGGCAAGAGTCATACCCCAGCGGTCTTCCCCTCCGCCTATATTTCTATCAGGATTATTGACATCGGGGCCTCCATAGGCGTTTAGACGAGTAGCTTTACTGTCTTCTGTTTGAGCTGAAGCTAAAGTATTATCAAGGTCATTAACATTTTTAATAGAGCTTAAATAGGTTTCAAGTGTAATAGAGTCAATTGCTGATTTTTCATCAGCAACGACACCATGTTGTTGTTCATCAATGCGATTTTCTCTGGGGAATAAAATTCCGGCTTTACTATAAGCTACCTCTTTAATTGGAGCAATTGCTGCGCCATTTTGTAATTTATACGTAGCATTTGAAAGCTGTTGAGAGTTATTAACAAAAGTGGTTGGGACAAGATTATGTATAACCGATTGAACTTTACTGGCACCTAAATTGAGTGATACAGTTTGGTCACTACTGTTTATAACACTGTATAATGACGAGTAGGCATTGTATTGAAGAGCACCATTAGAGGCATTATTCATCATTTGTGCCCCTTCTTCGTCTGGCACCAGCAAATCGTAAGTTAAATGAACGTTTGAAAGAGTATAGGAGAAATCACCTATTTGAGCGCCACCCGCCGCCGTGCCCGATTGAAGAGATTCGGCTGCCGTAGGAGCAGTCGCGACTCCTAATAGCCATGGTTGTAATACACTGGAATCAGGAGCACATTCTAAATTCATTATCATACCTCTGGTGCCATTTTGACCCAAGGGGACTAATCCTGTTCCTGATAACAAGCCACAACGAATAGGTATAGAAAAAGAACGTTTTGTATTAAGCGAACAAGCTTCAACAATAGACCTTGAACTAGTAATATTTCCAAGAGCATTACCATTATTTAAATCAGCTCCGCCATGAGTGGCAGGAACCAAAGAACTTAGTAAGCGAGGATATTCTTTAATATGTTCTAAAGTTTGATTATCTAAAGTAGATAAAGTGACTTGTCTAATTGCGGAAGCGACACCAACTCTTGAGTCAATAGAACAATTAACTCTGTTTGCTCCATTGCCACCTCCTACTCCGGCGTTATTTAAAATAGCGCCGCCAGCACCATCAGTGATGTTAAATTCACCACAAAGGCGAAGCGATTTACCTACAAGATATTTATCTGATTGGGCGATAAGAAATGAGATAATAGGGTAACCACCTCTAAAACTAAAAGAACTATCGGGCGGGGCATTGATTGGGTCAATTTGAACTTTTTCAGTAGCAATAATATTTGCGGACATATATTATACTTAAATAAAATAATTTAATTACAATAATATAATTTAAATATGTAAAATCATATAATTCCTTATAAGATTTATCTAACAACTGTAACTCCGTCGGCACTAATAATCATTCTATTTAAATGAACAATGTTATTGTTGAGGAGAAAGTTATCAGTAGATGAGTCGTTATCGTAGGTAATTCTTAGCATAGTAGTGGTTTCCTGTAAATCATGAACTTGTCCATATCTACTTAGTGCTCTCGCAAATATTAGACGTTGCGATGTATTCCAAAGATTTCTACAAGAGATTTTGGCGTTTTCAATAGCCTTTTCGTTTTCCATGATGTGTAGCACGGGATTTTTATCAACACCATATTTTCGGAGGTCTATAGGACGGTCTGGAATAATCGATCCGTTCATCGACCACTGATATGATAATTCACGGTCATAACTACCAACCAAAGAACTGGCTACAGTATTCGTTTGATTAGCCATTAGGAGTGGCACCGAAATAATAGAATAAGATCTCGACTCATTTGCTGGTATAAGATTAGAAGTCATGCCCTGAGCATTTGTAATATTGCCTCTATATACGGTTGAAGTACAATAGTCCATTTCAACTCCCGAGGAATTGACTTTATTAATCATACTTTCAACGTAGCCAGCAGGGGGTTCAACTTGTAAAATAGACAATTCTAAATCAGTAATTCTTACTTCATTACCTTCAAGTATTTCAGCTGAACCCTGGACACGAGCAGTATTAGTGTTTTGAAGTGTTTGAGTGTCAATACGATCACTTGCGACAAAAAATACACTTGAGCCCCCATTAGCAGCGTCCAATCCGGGGAAACCAGCAGCAGGAAGAACAGCGGCGGTTTGAAGCGATTCACCATTTGCTCTATTAGCTTCGTAGGTAACTTCACATCTATTATTGGCATCTACACTTAAACTTTTAACAACACCTAGGCATCTTGTTGTATCTCCGATAACATCTGTGATATACATAATATCGCCCGGAACAATATACATATCTTTAGGCGCCGCTACTGTAGAATGGGGCTGGAAATCGGGATCGGGCACGGGGGCGAGTGGGTTGGCGGCTATGTCGGCATGGAGACCGATAGCAATTGTAAAAATACCATCATTGCCTGTTCCAGCTGTAGTATCTACAACATCATTGTTGGCAGCACCGGTTCCCTTAGTATCATAAGTTAAATACATTTGCTTTTGTGTCGCTACAGTTCCTACTCCTGCCGGAGGATCGAGGCCGGGTAGTCCGGGATAAGCACCGCGCGCTGTGCCGGTGTCAGCCGCTAACATACAACTACGGGTAATATTATCAACATTCATAGTAACTCTTAAGCCGGACGTGGCAGTTAATGGAAAAACATTAGTAGCTTTTTCGCCAATAATACCCGAACAAGGTATAGGAGCGGATATTTTTAATTGAATTGGTGTAGGAGATTTAGCGACGACGCCAGCGGTCCAATCGTCGGGAGTTTTGTGATAAAGTTGATTATTTAAATCAGCATTTTTAGACATTCCACTAAAAAGTTCTCTTTTAGATTCAACGGAATCATTAGCAGAAAATCCCCATTCCTGAGCACAAAGGACATTCATATCAGAAAGCATTTCAAGTTCAGTGCGACCTGTGCCATCGGAAATTCGCATATCTCTAATCAAACTCCAAAAACCGGCATTACCATCTGGGTGAAGAGAACCTCTTCCCGTAACTTGAACATTAGCATTTAATCTAATATTTTGAGGATCAGCAAACCCAACATAACTGGGTATATGAAATCTAATTTGAGTATTATTTCTTGTGGTATATTCGGTTTGAACTTCGGGTTTAACGGATACTATTTTTGAAGGTACAAAAACATTGTTGGGATTTGAATTAAACATCTATATATATATATACTATAATAAATTAAAAATCTTTAAAATTATTTATTATTTGAAATTATAAATAATTGTAAGACGCAAGTCGGCTCTGTAATTATATAAATAAGGGATTTTTATTAAAAAGCTGAATTTGAGGCAGGAAGGGTTGTAACACTATTTTTACCAGCCATAGCGTATCCGCCCTTTGTAATAGAATCAGATAAACCTGTAGCTGTGGAAACTAAATGCGTCGGCCCTGAATTGCCGGGTCCTTTAAAAAAGCTTGCTATCTCCATTCCCACGCCAGCAATAGCAGCAGCAGGCAAAATAAATTCTGATAATTCTGGAGCAGCGGCTTCAGCTGTTTCTGTTCCTTCTATTAAATCTGCTGCTGCCCCACCTGCCTTACTAGCGGTTTGAGTGACAGCTTCCGTATCGTCAAGACCTCCGCTTATTTCTCCGGTATTTATAGATTCGTCTGGAACAGGTCCTGTTCCTTTGTCAATAACGCCACCGTCTGATTCAGCTAAATTGGGTAATGCTGAAGGACCAGGGCCGGAAGGTATGTCCGCCGGCTGAGCATTAGCAAAGGTTTCACTACTAACATTTTCACCTCCTCCTACTACTGCCGATGTAGGTTCCCCCGGCATTCCACCTTCTCCAAATAGATCACGCTCGGCTGATTTATTCGCAAGATTAGACATCTCTTGCCCACCCTCTTCCGGTGTCGAGGCCTTGTAGCCAAATCCCGGTTTTTCGGGTATATCGGCGATAGTGCCTTGGGCTTTTGATACAGCTCCCTCGGCCTGGCTCTTCGCGCTTGATGCTACTGCCTGGGCCTGTTCCTGAGCGTTAGCTACAGTTCCCTTCGCTCTTTGAACGACCGCTCCAACATCGTTAGAGGCATCTTGAGCAGCTGATTGAACTTTACCTACAGCTTCATCAAGACTGGCAGCTTTGTTTGCTACTAAACTTTTTGCTTTATTAACTATCTGTCCCTTGAGAAAATTTAACGACTTTGCGGCCGTTGGAGCGACAATAGGGAAAGCTAAAGAACCAGCTGTCATAACATTCTCTAATTGTTCCTTTTTTTCATCATCGAGTTGTAATTTATCACTAATTTTACTTTTCCAATCACTAAAAAATTTATCTCCTTTTTGTTGGGCATATTGCTTAATACCTTCACTACCACTATTAAAAGCAGAAACAGCGTTATTGTAATCGGATAATCCTGACATATATAATAGTTAATTATTTTTTTTTAACATTAACTTTTTTAACCTTCTTTTTATTTTTCATTATAAAAATATCTTTTTCCTTTAGGTTAGGCTTTTCAGCCAGTTTAAACTTAGCTTCAACGGCTCTATTAAACTTAACAAGATTTTTAGGAGATTCTTTAGTTGGGTTAGGTATATCCATTAATATTAAATAATATTTTTATTATATGTATATATATATATATGTCTTTTATACATCTTAGTACTGTTCAGCCCACAATCGGGCAACGCGAAAATACCGAGCGTCAGCCAGCAATGTTTAGGAATGATTTTAAGAATGGAATTGAAATAAAAAAAGGAGATCAAATTGAATTAGTAAATTTGCGTCTTAACTTTGAAAATATAGTAATCACAAGTGGAATAAATGATACTCTTGTGTGGCAAATAGGACCAAGTCCTGCTTTTACTCAACATGTAGTAATTTTAGAAGAAGGTGAATATACTCAAGATGGTTTCGTTACTGAATTACAAAGGGCTTTAAATAAAAGTGTTGTATTGGAATCCATGAAGCCTCAAGTAGGCGACACAGCTAATGGTGGTATGAATAATCCAAAAACTCCCACTCTACCCGGTGGATTTAATGTCCTTTTTGAAGCAAAGAATCCCACAGCAACTCCTCCTGTGCTTACAGATACTTATATAATATCAGTTAATCAGCAGTTGGGTCCGCAAAATGATGATACTTTAAATACGGAAGCCAATTTATCATTCGCAGCTACTAAAGATTGGACTGAAGATGGAACGCGTGTAGCAAATGCTCCTTGGAGTAATAATAATGTTGCTAATATTGACGAAGGTAATATGGTCGATTTAGACCCTTTAAAGGAACAGCCATCTACAATAACCTCTTTAACAATGGAAAAAATAGTCCAAGTTCGAGAAGCTATTGGTGAAAGAATTGATTTTACCACTTTTAAAGAAGATGGCGGGGCAGTAGAATGGGACTACGATTTATTAAGCAGTATAAAGGTGTTAGGTTACGATGGTAGTATAAGTCAGCCCGACGATGGGGGACTAAGCAGTAATGGAATAATCCCTGGCGAAATAACGGGAATATTCGATAAACAAGGTAGAACAACATTAAGAATATGCCCAATTTTAGGATTTTCTACCGCGGACTTTACAACAGCAGCGACCACGTTTGCGGTGGCATCTACACTCACTTTTGGCGCAGGCGAAATTCATCAAGGAATGATCGCTTTGACCCCGGCCCCCGCCAAATATGATTTTTCATTTACTGTAACTGCTGGTGGAAACCCAATTAATCCAGAAGATGGGTCATTAAAGACAGACGGAACTCCAAGAACAGCAGTAACCGTAATATATGGTAAATTTTCTGATACAATTTCAGATTTGGTAGAAACTAATAACTTTAATGGTGGTATTAGATTTGCTGCGGGGAAAGGAGATACAGGAACTGGTGGCGAACCAGATGCTGACCCTAATACAGAACCGGATAGTGTTGATTTAAAATCCGAACTTTGGGGGACCCCTGAGGATAATAGTTTCTTTTATTACAGTAGCCGAGAAGGTTATTTTGAAGCATTTAAAGACGTCGCTATACCTGGCGGAGGACCTACTGACTTCGAATATGTAAGAATTCCTTGGAACGCCACGGACCTTCCGGGTGACCCTGGTGCGACAACTATAACTCCTTCACTAAGAGCAACAGCCAACGTCGGTTATCAAGTCCTCCCTACTAAAGTATTAGGGTGGCCATCTGCTCGTTTAGGTTTAAATCGTCGTGCCCGAGTTGTAAAAGATGGTTATGGAGAAGTAAATAGTGAAGATCCTTACGATACTGGGGTGGTAGATGCGAGGGGTAACCACGAATGGGCGGAATACTGGATAGGTATTGCTAAAGAAACTGATGGAGTAGCACCATTAGAAGTCGCCGGAACAACAGAACCAATCCTTGAAATATGTTGTCCCCAAGATATTGAAGGAAGGCGCGAATATCCTGACGGAGATTTTCTTGGTAGTGAAATAAAAATGACAAGATATTTAAAAGATGTTACAGGCGCCGCCACCGACCCTACACAAGATATAATACTTGAAATAAAATTAGATGATTTTAATCATGTAACAATGTCTGTAGCCCAAGATACTTCTCAAGACTTTGAGAGAGGTTCAACTGTATTACCTAAGTCATATACCACAGGAATTCCCGCTCAATTACCTCCAAATACTGGTTTTACACTTGTAGGGGATACACATAGCAAAAATGAAGGTGCTGGGGCGGCGATACCAATTAAATTAAATAACCAGTTAAAAGAATGTCATTTTCCTTATATACCAATGGCTTTTCTTAGTAGAGGGGGTCCTTATCAAGCTAAAAATACACAAGACCAGACTTTAATGAGTCAAACTGGTTATGCTACAATGTATTCATTTGATGGAGCAATAGGCACTAACATGGTTTCAATAAGAAATCAAAGAATTGTTCGAGAACCAGATGTATCTTTAGACAGAGTTTTTCACGATTATGGCGATATACTCGCTGGAGGCGAATATACACTGCCTGCTTTTTATAAATTTGGAAGGCTATTACTCAATAGTAACTTAGTGGGTCCAGATTCTGACCCTACTACGGGTATTCCATATGACGATGACCAACAAGAGTTTTGGGAGAATTACGACTCACCACAATCAGCTATGACAATACGTGATTTTCAATTAGAACCTAATATAGCTAATTTAGACGAATATTTAGGAATGCGTAATTTAATATCTAATGTTGCCACCGCCGTTGATTCATCAAAGGTAACATCAAGTAACACTCCTAATTCTATTCCAATAAGTGAAGTATTTAATGTAGAATTATTAAGTGAGCCTGTAAAGTCTCATAATGGGGCTACAAATGATATAGGTAAATCAATTCATACAGTATTAGCAAATAATGTAAGATTAGACTCTGATAATCGCTCATTAAGTTATACACCACCTGTCAGACTTCCTGTTGATCTAAATGTAATGGAAGATAAGACAGTATATTCTTTATCTGTAGCTGTAAAAGATTTAAATAATAAACTAATACCTGGATTAAAAGCACCTTCTGATATAACTTTATATAAATCTCAAAGTGAATTAAGTAAATTAGAGAAACAAACTGAATTAATTAGAGATGCTATTATTGGTAAGAATAATGATAGAAATGATATAAAAGTAAGTAATATAGGTATTCATAATCCTATATTAGGAGTAATTCCTAAATAAAATAAAAATAGTAAGACGCAAGTCCGCTCTGAACTATTAGATATAATGAAAAGTTTAAAAAATAGTATATTTTAAATTTTTAAAGATGGTCTCCTACATCGCCTCCGTGTAATAAAGACATGGTCTTTTGGAACTCATCGTGGAGGGACGGGAACGATAAACCTACTTTATCTATTTCATGAAGGTCATTAATATTAGGTCTTCTTAACACTTTAGCAGGTCTGGCTTGTATGTTGCCTACGACCCCTAAATCTTTGCTTTTACCACCAAACATTTTTCTCCCTGCCATTTGTGCTTTAAGCTTAACTCCAGCTTCTTGAACATCTCTGGACACTGTTCCTGGTTTTGTTTTAGCCCTGAATGTAGCTTCTTTTGCGTATCGATCGCCTGCTTGTTTGGCTAATTGTTTTGCTAACACCACTTTACCTTTATGAAAAGCCTTTGTAGCATTACCTTGATGAAAAGCACCAGACCTTATCCTTTGAGGAGCATTATCATTACGACGATGAGGAGGGGTGGGACGGCGCTGTGGAGCAAGACGCTTTTTTTGGGGCTTCGCCGCATTTTTATTAACAGTAGCTATATAGGCTGAAGCCTTTTTATATTCGCTCATATATATATATCTTTATTTTAATATGGTGTACGGCCCCTTTTAATATTGTGACCACCTTGATGGAAATCCTTATCTCCTCTTTTAGTAGTAAAATTTTTATCTCCTTTATGTGATTTAGATTTGGTGCCCTTTTTACCTACAGTAAAATGTTTTACACGATGCCTCTTCACGGAACTCTCGTGATTTGGAAAATGTAAATAATTAGCGTTATTGGCGGCAACAACTGCTGGTGTTAATATACCGTTTCTTTGTGCTTTAATAAACTGGTCCTTCATATAAGGTAGCGAACTCTGTATAGTATGGAAATCCATTATAATATATCGGTATATAATAATATGCCAATACTCAAAAAAAAATATCCAATTCTTAATTATCATGATAAGGAATATCAAAAGATATATATGAATGTTTATTATTTCCTTAATAGGGAAAAATTACTGGCAAGAGCAGCAAGGAGGGTAAATTGTCCAGATTGTAACAAAGAAATGCCCTATAGTAGTTTAACTTACCACCGAAATCATACACATAATTGTAGCAAACCAGTAAAAAAGTTCTTTTCTGTTACAAAAGGTAATTTCAGATTGACCTTCGATTAAAAAAAATTTGATTATAAATTTTTAATAATATTCTTGTATCATATAAACAACTAATGGCTGGATTTTTCAACGAGACATTCAAAAAATACGATGACTACATGACTCCCAAATCAGCCTGGGAGGCAATTGACGAGTATATTCCTAAGGATAAAATAGTGTGGGAAGGGTTCTACGGCGATGGAAAATCGGCGGAATACTTGAAAGAGCTCGGCTGCCTTGACGTAATTCATGAAAATATAGACTTTTTCAAATATAGTCCAGTAGCTGACATGGTTATAACGAACCCACCTTTCTCAGTTAAGAAGGAAGTATTTACCAGGTTGAAAGAACTTGGCAAACCCTTCATAGTAATTTGCCCGTGTAGCACAATGAATACCCAGTATTTTCGTAAATTGTTTAGCCAAGATGAAAACCCTATTCAGGTAATTATTCCTAAGAAGCGTATTCAATTTAATAAAATGGTAGGTAATCAAATTCAGCAAAGTAAAAACTGTAATTTTGACTGTTTGTATTACACGTGGAAACTAAACCTGCCTCGTGATATTATCTGGCTTACCGACGAAGAATAAAAAAATTTGATTCCTAATTTTAAAATCTATGTTAGATTATAGAAAATGAGTAAAAATGAAATACCAGCCGAATTCCGCAATTTGCTACACAAATATAATGAAAAACTTAGTGAGTCCAGTATTAAGACAAGGTGGTCACAATATAAAACAATTTGTAAAAACTGTGATAGTGATGCTTATAAAAGTCGGGGAATTTGTCCTGATTTTTGGGATAATAATTTACAATCTATTAAGGATTTTATTGAAGGTCTTAAAACAACTGATAGTAAGCAAAACTACACTGTAGTAAGTGTGGTATTAATAAAAGCACTACTTGGAATATTACAGGAGGGTATTGAAGATAAAATTTTAGCACATGGGTTGTTAATAAATCAAAAAGTAAAAACAAAAGAGGAGGATATGAAAGGGATTGATACTGAAATAATAGAATTAGAAGAAACGATTGGACTGATAAATAAAAGCATTGCCAGTCTAAAAAATCATGAACTCTACTTTGGCGGTCAAGTGAGGCTTATAAAAGATAAACGGCAGAAGGAGAAAGATGCTGGTGAAATGACGCAAACACAGGCTGATAACTATATACCGCATGAAAAAATAATGGAAATAATCCACAATGAAAGTGAATTTAGATTAAATGAATTAATAAATAAGGAACCTGGTCAGTTGAATGTAAATGAGATATTAGAGCTACAAGATATAATTCTTGTAAGATTAATGATAGTAGCACCATCGAGGACTGATTTTGGCGATTGTAAAATAATACGTTCAGAGGAAGATCATATTCCTAAAGATAACAACTACCTGTATATGTTAGGTGACGAACCTTATATACAAATCAATAAATGGAAAACGAAGAAGGAAATTGGAAGTTTTAGACGTATCCCACTTAGTAAAATAGACGGAATGAGCGATACAATAACTAAATATGTAACAAATATACCCAGTAAGCAGTATTTATTTGAGAATTGGAACAGGAAGCGTGAGCTTCAGCCGATGACGAGTTCAGCCTTTAGCAAATATGTAACGAAATGCTTTAAGCATTACATAGTCGATAAGAATATTAATATAAACTTGTTGAGACATATACTTATTGGTACTAAAAAAAAAGAGCTTCATGAATTAAGTGACCTACAAGAGTTGTTAGGACATGGTGCGGATACGCAAAAATCGTATTTACTAAATGCGTCTTAACGCCACAGAATTCTGTCAGCAAAGTAGCTCGGTGTGCCTACCTTAACTCTTGTTTTACCGTGCCTACTCATATAATTTTTTTGTCGTTGCTTATCCTGATGCTTTGTGAAATCAGCATAATTAACGTCTCCGATGCTGGCTAATTTCTTATCGCCTCTGAAAACGTCCAGCTTCTTGCCTTTTTTTTTACTGGGTTTTACAGTCACGTCGGTTTTGGAGGCATTGCGTTTTGCTCTACTTAAATTGTAGTTACTCATATACTATACACCGTGTTTTTTAAATATGTAATGTCTATGATTTCTGGCCGCCCTCAAGTCTTTTTTATGTTTAGTTTCTTCTTCTGTCGGGTGAATCTTCTTCCTGTGGGAAACATAGTGTCTTCCAGTAGCAAATTGAAGACTACATATTTCACACTTTGTTTGTTCTTTAATAACAATACAATGCTTATACTCCATGTGTCTCTTATAATTCTTCTTATGTTTAGAAGTAAAATCACATTCTTCACAATTGTATATTTTAGACATTTTTAACATTATTAATTTAATAATATTTACAATCAAATTTAAAAAAAAAGTAAGACGCAAGTCCGCTCTTGATTTTTAGATATAAGGGAAATTTTAAAATAGGGTATTATTATTACTTGTCCTCCCACTGCGTGAGCCAAGGGTGAAAAGGCTGTTCCTCAAAGTCATACTTTTCATAGTCCTCCTTAGTAGGTGGGTCGCAGTCACACGTGCCATATCCGTTGCCCGGATAAAGACTGCCAATACAGGTGTCCTCACGGTGGGGACAGAGAAACCTATCGCCAGCGAGTCTAAATTCCTTGAAACACTCCTCACTACAATACGAATATTCGCCGTGACTCATGCTTGCGCACTCCTCAGCGGGGTGGGCTTCGCCTCCACAATAATATTTGCGGAAATATACATCTTCTTTTGCCAATTCTTTCTCGCAATTCTCACAATAATCGGAGCGCCATTCCAGATAGTCGCGGATCGCCGTCTGTATGACTGTGGCTGCGACGTGCCGAAGGCGCTTCTTCGTGTGAGGGAGAATCTTCTTCTTCTTCTTCTGGAAGCCGGACCAGCCCGCGTGTTCGGGACTACAGTATAGCAAACCATTAGTTTCATTTTCAAAGGCCTGTCCTCCAATACAGCGTGGTTTATTACAGAGCTTGTTAGTAACGGTGATGTTGAGGTTAAGATTCATAATATTCGTGGGGGTTTTGTACGTCCTCTTGCCAGCCCGAAGGCTGGCGGAGGGGTGTTAGTTTTTTATACAACAGGTTTATTAGATAGCATACATGGTCATTTTTTTGGTTTATACATTTATCGCTTACGACGGCGCTGGCGTTGAACCTTCTCCATGTGAGCACGGACCTCTTGTTCGTAGAGTTCGGCTTGAGTAGGCTTAGGCTCAATTTCGGTGATGACAAGGGTAATATTGGGCTTGTGGTCAGTTTCCTCGGTCGGCTCAGTGACGTGAGACATGAGCTCTGTGAGCAGCTGGACAGGCCTCTCAAGTAGGCGTTTCATCTGCTGTTCGGCTTGCCTAATCTCGCGCGTCTTATCCCGGAGGAACTTCTTCGCTTTGGCACGGCACTCGGCTTCTTTCTTATGCCGGTCCCGCCGCAACTCTGCCAGTTTCTTGTTGCCAGCAGCAATCCCCTTCTGTTTCATACGAGCGGTGTAACGTGGGTCGGGTTGGGAGTGGGAGACCCCATAACGTCTAATTCCAACATGGTGGTGTTTGCCTTCCTTTGGGGAATCACCACCTGGGTGGTTCCGCAAATCCCAGTCTTCTCCGTCCATCGCGCAGGCGGCGTCTATAATTTCATGGAACTCAGAATCGCCAACGCACTTCCGCATCTTATTCTCCAAATCTATGTAGAATTGTTCCAAATCCTTCTCCATTCCGTGAAATGACAGGGAATCGCATATGTCCGTTAGGCCCGCCCGCCGAGATTTGATTTTAATTGTTCCTTGCCTCTCGCCGTTCGGGTCCTGGTCACTCAGGAATAGACCCCCTTCTGTGGTAACACGGATATGGGCAACTGGGTTGCGATGGGCTTCGCGCACCACCTCGTTACACCTATCGCGCCAGCTCTCGTCGCTCTCGTCGGGCTCGCGGATAATCTTATGTTTTAGCAGCATCGGCTGTCCTTCAGGTGCGTGGGTT
>JAAHTG010000984.1_pt1 | contig 21616 bp, 34 predicted proteins | sample 6116081 | NCBI WGS metagenome assembly JAAHTG01 (sample SAMN13939989, study PRJNA603662) | sponge metagenome | isolation source: marine sponge | host: Mycale hentscheli | place: New Zealand | collected 2005 | reverse complement strand
CGTTTAAAACGTTGATTGCATCCCCATATTGTGGAGCAGTTACCAAAACGTTTGCCTCAGCTGGATAATTTGCGCCAGCGAACTTTGCGAAGCTATTAATAACAGCCATTTTCTACCTTTACGTGATTGTGACCGTCATTGTGTCGCCGGCTTGGTTGGTATGCGTGAACGCTGTACCAATCGTGATCAGCCCTAACTGAATCTCTGTGACTGCTGAAGCGGCCAGTGCTGACGAATCAATAACGTTGGGCTCGCAGGCATGTAACGCAGCGTGGACGTTGTGATTGCTGTCCACTTGCACCTCGCGTTCTGCTCCTTGTGCCACAAGCAACGAATCGCCAAAGCTGCCGTTAATGGTGTGGCTTGAAACGACTGCATCCCACACGGCGTTCTCTGTTGCTGATGCGTCCAATGGTGCAACTGTATTAGCCCCATCGGTTCCACGCATAGCGTCGGAAACGTAAAACTCCCAGCTGTTGCTGTAAGCTGTTGCTGAGATCGTCGCTGATTCCTCAACCGTGTACTGGTCGCCCTCAGTTTCAGACGCTGGGTCATAGGCACAATCATAAATTCCCGTCGTTGCTGCCCGTTTCGTGACAGTCACCGCGTCAGCCGTTGCCGCTCCGTTTTTGCGTATGGCAACGGTTGGCGTACTGTCTGCATCCACCAATGCATTGTTGCTATCGTACAAACGAATAACCCAATAGAGCGTTTCGTTTTTGATAAGTGCTGCTGGCCTGCTCATTAGCCGAACCTCGGGATCTGGTACGTTTTGTTTATGTATTTTGCGTTGCGAAACGGGCTGTAATTGGTTGCAACGCTTTCGTCTGACTCAAGCCACACGGCAGATATTTCTGCCCCGTTAGTAGATGGCTTAAAAACCATGTAGTTCTGCGTAAAGGTGTGCGTTACGTAATCATTGCCAGCAATGGTCCATGACGAAACAGAAACGTGATTCCCGCCAATGTCCAGCGTGTCAGATGAGCCAGTTGTAGTGCCGGTCATACTGTGAAAAGCTGTGCTGCTGTTGCCGTCAAAGAAATCCCAATCGCCAACAGCCGAACCCGCTTGATCGCAACACACAGCGTAGACCTTGTATGCCCCGATGCCTGCCGGCAGGTCCATTCTAAAATATCTCGGGCTGCTTGCGAAATGGATCCCGTGTAACTGCGACGCACCATTTGTTCCTCTGTCACGAGAACCATCAAAGGTAGAATCCCAACCGAACCCATGAGCAGCGTTGTACTGAAAATTTCTGTTAATGCTGGGCAGGTAAATGCACGCAACAAACCCGTCCGTGTCTGTCGTGAACGTCAAATCACGTCTTAGCGATAGTTTCAGTGTGGCCAAAATTCTTCTCCACCGATGTCACTATGCATTTAGTCAACTCCCAACAACTCACCCAAAAAGATCAGCCAAACTCGAAACATCACGCACCGTCTACCCATTCATAGTACATGTACTGCAAGCCAGCCTTGACCGTGGCATCTGTCACAACTGCCGGATCGTCTGACGTATAAATCGGGCTAATGTACTGGTTGTAAAGTGCGTTGTACTGCGCCGCTAACCGATCTTTCGTGACTTGCAGTGCTTGAGCTTCGTTGTACGCATTTCGCGACGCTGTAACGTCTGCCGCTGCTACGTCAGCGTCTGGGTACTTTAGTGAGCCGCCGTTATCGTAAAACGTGCTGATCGCTGACGGAGTAAATGCGTGGCCGTTAGCGTTCCCCCAGGCAAACATTGCTGACCACTGATCGGCCAGTTGCTTGGAATCAACTGCACCCGTGTAGTCGTAGACCAATTCAGTGCCGCACGTCGTTGACGCAGCACCGTAAACCCGCAGCCAAATCGAGGCGATAAAGTCTTTGATATTCTGCGGGGCTGCCGGATCGTCTTGGATGCTCTGGATCGTGCCGGCCCAGCTGCCGTCCTGGTTCTGATACCACCACCCAACCAAAGCGAAGACTTGCCGGCCTGAGCCAGCCCCAATCGCAAACATGCTTTGACTGTTGAGCTGCGTTGCGATGTCTGCATCAGCCCAGACGTTTCCGCCGTTGTTGTCGTCAAACGGCTGCACGTCGCGTAAATAGTTGACTTCTGGCATCGGTCCCGATCTCCGTGGTTTTGGTTTTCCGCTGTGCCGCATCATACCCGAAAACGGCTTTTGTTTCCTATCGCACGCTGTTAGTCGTGCTGTGAGCCAATTTTCGCCCCAACATAAGCCGAAATGACGCCCATGATTCCGGCTAATATTCGTTCTGCCAAACCGGTGTCTTTTACGTCGATCATCGCTGCAAGCAGAATTGACCCGCCAAAGATCATAAGCAGGCCACCAACAATCCAATCAACGGGATTCCAGTTACTCACGCTTTCGCCTTTGTAATTCTTCTACTGGGTGCCCAGCCTGCTCGGCCAAACATTCCCAGAGTTGCTTCCGGTCATCTTCGCAGTCTTGCAGCTTTTTTTCTACTTGGTTGAAATGACCCAGCATTTGCCGCCAAAGTGCAGCGATCACGCCGCCAAGCGTCGCACAAGCACCTAGCAACATTCCGACCTGTGTAATATCCGTGCTGCCAATCATTCTGCTCTAGCCTTTACCTGCTTAACGACGATGTATTCATTGCCACGCAACTGATCGCCCCAGATAGTATTGTATCCATCTATACCCCACTCCGTGCCGTAGCTATTTACGAACGTAAGCCCATAAGAGCTAAGGCTTTTGGCGGTTCCGCCCCGGTATCTAATCTTTAGCCCGCAAATGGCATGGCGCCACCAAGGCAACGAAAATGTGACTGGGTTTGCTCCGTCTGGGTCAATCAACGCAGATATGGCCAGATCCAAATCATTGCCGTCTAAATCGCCAAACGTCAGCAAATCGTGCCTGTCTGCTGACTTCTTGACGTTGGGATCGTCGGCCAAGCTGCGATCCATTGACCGCTCTGGCCAAAACTCTACTGATGGTAGCCCGTACTCCTGCACGTATTGGCACCCCTCAGACGCATACCCGCCAGCGTTGCGAAACTTCTTGCCCTGAGCTGCTGCTGCCGTGGCTGACAGCTTTGGTACTGGCTTATTGATGCCGGCGGCTGCGTAACGGTTCATCAACGCCGCCGTGACAGCGAAGCACCAACAATACTTGAGCCGGCCCTGATCTAATACCGCCACATCATTGTATTGATGCACGTCTAGCGGCGATGCTTTGCGTTCTTCTTGCAGCTTGATTAGCTCAGGCCAATCTTTGCGGGGAAACAAGGGCCCAAAGTGAGCCGGCAACACCGAGCCAACCGGCTCAATGTCGTAATTTCTTGCGATTAGCCCGTGATCGTTCATCGCAGCCCTTCAAGCTCAGTTAGCAGATCGTCCTCAATTGGGATAATTTCGACCCCATCACCCATTGATACCACTGCGCAAGGTTGCTGGCCGTCGCTAAGTTTGTAGAGCTCCTGCACCCACGGCTCTGCGTTGCTCAAGTCAGCCCCTGCCTGGTATCGCCGGATCTCTACGTTGTTGGCTGCACCCCACTCGTCAATTTTAGTGCTGCCGGCAATTCCCACTGGTGGCACCAGCACCACAGCATCAGGCCAGCTTGGCACTGGTGGCGGCGTAACTGGTGGTTCTGGCCCACTGCGAACAAATACAAACCAAGCAAACGCAACTAAAATTGCCCATAGCACCAATTGTTGCGGTTTGCCGGCTGTACTTTCCTTAATATCAACTTTCGTCATTGTCTGGTTTCTCCAGCAACTCGAGCCGATCAACAATTGTTTGTAGCGTTTCAGTCAATTTTCCCTGATCAACGCCGGCAGGTGCTGGCTTTCGCCATTTGGTGAGCGATTCCATGAACGAAACAGCCAAAGGCTGGAGCCCAGCCACTAAACCCAGTGCGACAACGCCTACCATTTGCACAGCAGAAACTGCGGCAGTGATGAACATTGCCACCAGATCGACGCTTTCGACCGCCTCTGGGTCTTTTGGCCCAAATGCGTCTTGCAACCACCCGGTTTCCCAGAGCTTCCAGCCCAAAAACAGCACAAATAGGCCAATGCAGAACTGAAACGCCTTATTGTCTTTCATTCGTTGTTTCCCCTTTAAAGTATTCGCGAAGCATATCCTCAATCACCTTTGCAGCAAACTTCACCGCAATCGCAAAGAGCAGAGAACCAACGACGCCGTTCACCTTGTAATCTCGTGACAGGCGTTTGATGACCCTTTCCCTAACTTCGAGCGATTCCCGCTCTCGCATCTGGCTACGCCTCGCCATTTGTGCAAACCATTCCTGATCTGCAATGTCACGGATGCTTTCCTTTTGCTTTTTGCTCAGAAACATCACCGGCCCCATATCCTGACTCGGAACGCACCGTAACGCGAACGCGCTACAGCATCACCAAGCAGTTTGCGGCTGTTGTCGTCAGCAGAACCAGACCGGCCCGATGGGCGACAGGTGCCGACTGATCGGTGGGGCGTGTTTTGATTGCTACGCCAGCCGACGCCCTCAAAGTTGGCCCCAGGTATAGACCACTGGTTACCAGCAGACTTTGGCGGGTGCCCTTTATAGCCACGCGCCGCCATGTAGTTTGCTCGGCTTTGAGCAATAGCCTGACCACGCAGCTGCGGTGCAGGCTCGATGACCACCAGCACATTAGGCTGCGTAGCCTTTTGTGCTTTTGTCGTTGCTGGCGTGTAAAATGCTGCCCCGATTAGTAAAGCAGCACAAAAAAACTGTGCCATCGCTTTACCCTATCTTGAGCATCCAAACGAACGCGAAACTCTGGTTGAGCGCGAACGACGCCCGAACAAACGCGAAAGCAGACCGCCGCCGCTTCTTACTCGCCCTTCCACTGGTGCAGTCTCAACGACGCTCGAGCGGTTGACTGTGCGGCATCCGTCTGGCCCGCAGACTTTCAGGGTTCGCTCGGTTTTGCCAGGTGCAATCGTCACAGACCGTTCGCGTATTCGCTGAATGATTGGCGACTGCTGCACGGGCTCGGCAACTGCTGCCGGTGCTGGATCGCCAGCGTTGCCGGAACTGTCAAACGCCAAAACGACTACCAAAACCGCCATCAGCAACAGAAACGTTGAAAACTTCATCTGATCCCTCAGAGTATGAGCGGGGCGACCGGGAACAAATGGGGCAACTTGAACCCGGCCGCCCGCCGTGACCGGTCCCCATTGCCTCAAATTTTAGACCTGCTTGCTGTAAAACGCAACGATAAGCTGATTCAGCCGGTTTACCTGCTTTTGTGCCTGCTGCACCCGATTACGCAGGAACTCGATGTAATCCCTGTCGCCCTTCTCTGTGTTGCAGCGTTTGCAGCAGACGACGAGGTTTTCTAAGTCATCAGAACCGCCTCGAGCCTGTGCGATCACGTGATCAAAGTGCGTAGCACGTCCGCTTTTTGTGCCAGGCTTGGGTAACTTCCGGTCACAATAATGGCACAACTTCCCGCCGTCGTCCCAAACCTGCACCCGCTCATCAACGCTATACAGTTGGCTCGGTGTTTTGCTCATTCAACCATTCCGGCTCAGGTCCATCTTTCGTAGCCCACGCGGCCAGCTCTTTCGCCTGCTCTTTCGTCATCTTGCAAGCAGGATCAATCGCCATCCTCATCGCAAAGCACCACTTATCCCCCTCACCTTCCCGCCAGGGCATTTTCTTTCGCTTGTGGTACTTCTCGAACTGTTGCAGCTTCGCGTCGTCTTTCCACTTACGGTCTTTGACTTCTGCGATGATGTCAAACGCCAACTGGTCTGCCGGCTGCGGTATTGGCCTTTCCATGTTCGCGTATTCGTAACAGACGTTCTCGAAGTGCTCCGCGTCCAGGTTGCTGCTATGCATGACCTTCGCCCACTGGTTACCGACCGTGGAACCATTCGGGAGTGTCTTGCACATCAGCCCGTTGACTGTCGGGTAAGCCTTGGCGATCTGCCAGAGCTCGTCTTTGATCGTTTTCAAGTCCATTCTTACACTCGCAAAGGATTAGGATTCGCCGGCACTGACCGCACCGGCACAGGTCGCACAAAGTCGCCTGCTCCGGTGCCGGCCCCTGGCAGTGATTACAACTGCTCTTTTTCTTACCCATTGCTTAGATTAGGTAAATGCCTTTTTCCGTTCATTACCCTGCCTCCTGTCACTTTCCTATAGTTCCGACCTCTCAACACAGCCCTGCAAACATCGACTGATATTTCCAAGCGTTTAGAAATCTTTGTGCATCCCATACCAGAGTGATAAAGTTTCACTATTTCGCACACCTGGCTCTTTGTTAGAAGCTTTCTCATTAGTTCACTCGTCAAAAAGAGAAGGTAATTGTTGCTCGTTCTCTTCTTGCGCCAAAAACTTTATAGCAGCGTCGAAGTAGCTTTTCTTTAGCTCAATGCCAATGTACTTGCGATCCGCACGCAACGCACCAACTCCTTCACTCCCAATGCCGCCAAAAGGTGAAAGCACTACGTCGCCTGGGTTGCTCCAAAGTTGCAGGCAACGCTCAATAACATCGAGCTGCAATGGGCAAACGTGACGCTCATCATTGTTGTCTCTTCCCATTCTTGCATTGAGTGTATTAGTCTGCTTTATGTCCATCCATACCGGCGATGCGTAACGCTGCCAGATGTCGATTGACTTATTGCCGATCCTCTCCCGTTTATTAAACTCGTCCACATCTCCGGCGAAGTAGTCAAACTCCCCCGCAACTGGCTCTTCATTTTTGCCAGGCTTACGGAACGTGCAAATGTAGTCTGGGATACCTTGCCGGCTCAGGCAAGAATCTTTTTTGACTTGCTTATGCAGCAATCCCAAAGCTTTAGTTCGTTGCATTGCCACAACTGGATCTTTCCAAACGCAAACCTCGCTATGGTAAATCCAGCCCTTGTCATTAAAGGTTCTGATGATGTCGCCTCGAAAGTCACGAATGCCAATGTATCCGTTGTGACTAATTGTTGATGGCAGGTTCATACAATGAACGCTGACCAGTCTGCCTGGCTTTACCTTTTTTAGAAGCAACTCAACCAAATAAGCAAAGTGCTCAAAGAACTGCTCATCCGAGTCACTGTTTCCCATGTCACGTTCACTGTCGCTGTAAACGTATAGACTCGCAAACGGAGGGCTAAAGACGCTGAAATCAATAGACTCGTCGGGCATCCCGTTTAGAACCTCACAGCAATCGCCGTGATACATATGCCACGTTTGGCCAGATGCTTGATCAATAACCGTACTCATATCTATTCCCCAATAAATGAAGGTAACTCAACTTGCAGGCCCGTAACGTAACGTGCCTTTCCTGTATCAATCCCAACCTCTCTTCTCGATGCGGTTTTCATTGCTTCCGCCATTTCTGACCGCATCAACCTATGATCGCTTTCCTTGCTCGCCACTGCTGAATGTAAAGCAGACTCAGTTTCAGCCAATACAATATCTACGTCCACCGACCTCTCCTGACCAAAACGCCAGCATCGTCGTACCGCCTGGTAATAACTTTCGAAGCTATACGAAAGCCCAGCAAACACCTGGTGATTGCAGTGTTGCCAATTCATGCCGAAACCCGCAACACTTGGCTTGGTAATCAGCCGCTTGGAATCACCGCTGCTGAACCTTTCGAGCAAAGCTTCCTTTGCTGACTCTTTGTGTGAGCCACGTATTTCAATGCAGTCGTCTATTTTCTTCAGCAGTGAATCTGCCTCGTAGTTAGTATCACACCAAATAACTACCGGCTCATCTTTGCCGTTAACTAATTCCGCTACCTTGCTGCAACGTGCCTCGCAAGTGAGCCGCTTTTCCTCATGTATCGTCGTAGCAGAAATGCCTGACACATTAAACAAAAGACCATCAATTGGTGCAGTGTCATCGGCAGTGACAACGTGACGAGCCACGTTTAGCTCTGGCAAATCGTAACCTTCATCTTTACCGCCGATGTCACTAGGCTTTGAAATGCAAACAGCCCACGTTGCCACCCAATTCCAGAAGTGCTTTCTGGCGTGCCCACGTAAACGCCATTTGGCAGTGTCGCTCCCATCGTGAACAAAATACTTACTAAGCATATCTTCTCGCTCGCAAATCCCAAGAAACTCCGCGTGCGTACCAAGCTCAATATGATCATTGGGGCTCGGCGTCGCTGTGCAAGCCAGCCGATACGGCGTCCTCTTGTACGATTCGATCAACTGCCGTTTTACTTTGCCGAAAGCGTTTTTTAATATCGACGACTCATCCAGCACTACGCCAGAGAAAGTGCTGGGATCAAAGTGATGCAGCTTTTCATAGTTGACCAGATTGATGCCTTTAACGATCTGCGTCTGATCATTTGCAATCACAACGTCAGCATCAATCCCAAACTTCTCCGCTTCGTGCTTTGTTTGCTGTCGAACTCCCACAGGGCAATGCAGGACGACTGGCTTGTTAGTTTTCTTCACTACTTGTTCAGCCCACGCCAGCTGCTGCAACGTTTTCCCAAGTCCACATTCTTCAAACAATGCCGCTCGTCCACGCTTCACAGCCCACTCAACAGTGACAGCCTGCCAATCAAACAAGTTGCTGTTGAGTTCGCAAACAGGATCAAATCCCATCGGCTGCAATGCTTGCCGCTTCCTCTTTATAAACTTCTCGTAATCACTCATCATTCACCCCAAATAAGTAACAGAATAAAGCCACAGACCGCCGCTGACCTTTTCAGTATCAACCGCAGCCACGTTGTACCGCATCGCCCACTTAGGCTTGCGTAAGTCTCTCAGCCGAGCACTGGCCCCGGCTTCGCTGGTCTTGGCCCCGTCTGCGATCTCCCGCAGTGTTCGAGGCTTGCCGTCTCGCATCAACATTGCCACCCGATCCAGTGCCGTTTTTAGCCGGCTGTGGTCTTGGCTGTAGTCGAAGGTCTGGCCGTCAAAGGTTGGCGACGTGCTGGCGTTTAGTGTCGCCTGGTCAAATAGTGTTGGCTGGTTCATTGGTCTGCCTTGTCAACGGTTGACAGAAAAGAGCCGGCCCATATAGGTGATGGGCCGGCTCCGCTGCAATCGTTCAGCGGGAAAGGTTCCGCTTTACGTTTCGATTGGTATCACTCAACCGGCAGTCCGTTTAGGACGCGGAAGTGTTCATGATTCTGTGACGTGCTCATAGCACTCATAGAACTAACCTTTCAAATTAGAATGTGATACTTGCGACCAGTTTAGGCTCCGTCGCTCGCCTGTCAAGTCTAGTTGTAATGCTGCCAGTAACCGACAGCATCCATAAACGACTGCACCCACGCAGCTTCCATCTCATCAAGCACAAACGGCAGAAGGATCGAATCCTCGTCGCACCGTTTCACTTCTGTCTTTTCGTAGTGATCATCGTCCAAGCCTTCAAGGTAAACGTCGCCGGCCTGGTCGTGTGTAAGTTCCCAGCACTGACCACGTATGCCGAGGAAACTGCTCTTTAGTGTTGGGTAGGCGACCATAAGTAAATAACCAGTAAAGTAAAGTTGCTGCTTTGGTGAAGCCGTACCGCCCCCCTGTAGTCCCCCCCACAATAGAAGACTAAGGGGAAACGGTACTGTTGCTGCTTCGGAGCCAGCCGCACCGGGTAAGTCCCTGTAATCCTTACCAACGTTGTTAAACGTTCCCAAATGTTTGTGCCGACAACGCCGGTCAACTGCTCGCAAGCAGACACAAAAAAAGCCCCTTGGCTGTCTCCTCGTCTTGCGACGGTGGTGAAGGAAACAGCCAAGAGGCTTTGACGCTTTTGCCGGGTCACCACACCCAACACATTCAAATCTAGGCACCTTGCCGGCACCTGTCAACATCACCAGCCCATAATTTCAATCTGGCCCTCTGGGTGAACGCAGCGAATGTAACGCTCGCCTATGACTTTTACGTACACTGGCAGCAAAAATGCGGCTTTCCGATCCCACTTGGCAGCTGCGTAAATCTTTAACGCCTCGGCCAGGCTGATGGCCGTGATCGTCTTGTTGTTGTCCGCTGTGTCGCCCATATCTCGCAGCGTCCAAGTGCCGAGCTCTGCCGGCGTTGCTGCTCTGTTTGGGCCGCCTTTGCGGTGCGGACTCCACTGCTTGTAAGGCGTGGCAGTGTCTCTGCTTGCGTTGCTCATTTTTTCCCCTTTTTTAGATCGTCCAAGATAGATCGCACTGCGGCGACCGCGAAAAACAGTGGCATTAACCACACAAACATCAACACAAAATCTTCCATGATTTGCTCCAAGTAAAGAAAACTGGGGCCGCATAGGGAAAGTCTAAAACCTGACTGATAGAGATGCCCCACGAAACTGCGGCCCCAAAGTGCTGGCCGAGGAATTGCACCCCGGTGGTTAAGATGTGACCATCAACCAGAAGCTCGAGCCCAGCACACAAACGCAACGCACTGACTAGAACGGGGAGTCGTTCCCGTACCCGTCAGCAGGAGGACGTTGCGGGTTGCCAGGTAATGGCTGCGGCTCGGCAGCTGCTGGCGGCGTCAGCTTAACGCGGATGCACGGAACCTGCTTCCCGCCAAAGTCTGTCTGAGTCGGAAACAGCGTGATCTTCTTGCCGATCCAACCATCGAGGTTTGTGCCGTGCAAATCCCCAATCGTCGATCCGTTCGTCTTATTGCAAATCAACGTACGGTCTGACTCTTGAAAACTGAGCACCAACTTCTTGCCGTCGTCAAAGTCAACCACCTCGTATTTGGCAATCGTGACCGTAACCTCTCGCCCTTTTAAATCCTGTGCTTTTAGGCTTGCACCAGTGAAAACGTCGTTCAAATCCATCAAATTTCTTTCGAGTAAAGGTAAGTTTCGTATCCCCAATAGCTATTTAGTCGGTTTCGCCTCGCTTTCGTCTTGAGCTTTTCCGGCCTCAAATGCTGCGTTGATTTCCCGCACCATGTCGCCAGCTTTCAAACTGACTACTGCTTTGGGATCTGTCAACGCTGTCAATCTGTTCAGCAGCTTCGCCATGTATTCTGGCCAGGTCATTGCTTCTACCTTAAATGCGGTGAGTACAGCAACATCATTTCCGCAACGCTGACAAGTCTGGTCCTTCCGCTTCCTTGGCACGCGCTATTGCAATTGTCAACAATCGCCCTGCCACAGCTTTTTTGACAGACTCTGGGAGCAATGCTAATGGTTTCACTAACTCATCCCCCTGCTCGAGCAAGTGCGCAACTATACCCTCACGCCGCTGCTCACATCCATCTGGCCCCCACTTGTCCATGTGGATAGATTTATTCTTGCAAGATTGGCATCCCGCAGCGTTAAATTGCACAGCCCATTCGGGAATCATTTTCGACAATTGGCAGCCGACGCCGCAAAGTTTTTTACTCATTTGACTCTATGTGGCTGTGAAGCTGTAAGCGCCGTTGCTCCAAGGTGCAGGGCAAATACCAGAACCAGACGTGCCGGCAGCTGTGCCGTTTGTTACGCCAATGCAATTTGCAGCTGACGGAGTGTCAGTGTTGTATACCCCAGCGTTCGATTGGGGCATCGTACCAGTCCAAGACCACACAAGCGCAGTTGATGGTCCAGACACATTTAAAGTAATTGTTCCAGAATGAAGCGTTGGTAAAACGCCGTCGTTGATAGTCCAAGTGCCATTTATCGTCGTTGATCCCCCGACGATTACCGCTGATCCGTTTTGTACAAAATCAGCAAGACAGGTTCCATTGCTTAATCCTACGACTTCAAAATCGGTAATCACTGTGCCGTCACAGCCTGACTGCCCAGGGTTGCAAGTTGTTCCTGGACCGTCCCACGTACCGCCGCCGCCCACGCACTTGCCCTCTGTGGTTATTTGGCTTGGGTAAGCGCCATTGTTGCAGCAGCCAGTCGCCAATGTTGGACAGTACCCGCTTTGTACCCAAGTAGTGTTGTTTAAATCAACATGTGGAACGGTCGCGGCCCAAGTGTCACAGGCTGATTCCGTGACGTTGTCAATTCTGTCGATTGGCTGAGATTGTGAGTTGTACGCAGTGCAGCAGCCAACAGGCGTCTGGCCGCACGTTTGCCCTGACGCCCAGTTTGTCCCGCCATTCGACAGACAATCTGACTGACTAGTGACTAAGCCGTCATATGTGCCGCCAGTACAACAGCCCACGTTAGTCATTGGACATGCGCCGTTCTGCCATATTGTGAAATCGACCGTTCTGCCTAAGAATGAATTTCCTTCGAGATCATCACAAGCGTTTGACGTGTAGCCGTTTTCTTTTGTATCAGTGCCGTCAGTGAAGAAGATGTTGCAACAGCCAGTGGGGCAACTTCCCGGCGTCCATGTTGTGCTGCTTACGTCGTCCCGTTCCGCTTGCTGGTCGCACCACACTTGACTGGTTCCAGTGTGTTCGTAAGTGCTTCCGCTTACGGGCGTGACAGTACAACAACCTTCTGGAACGTCGCACGGATAGCATCCATCAGGCCATAGAATGTCGTAGTAATCGATGTACGGGAAATCAGGATAAATAATTTGCGTGTAATCAATTTCGATGCAGCTGGTGTCGATTGCAACTCCAGTATTTACCGGCCCGCCTTTTCCAAAAAAGTGAATAGTTCGGTAATCTTTGGCAAGGCTGTCGCCACTGCAATACACATCGTTTACAACGTCCATCTGAGTTGGTGAAACGTAGCCGTCGTCAGCTGGTTCTTTGATGCAGGATTTAATCGTAAACTTTTCTAGAACTAGCTGGCCTGTTGTGGCGTTTAGCGTCACATTTGTAATTGTCTCAAACTCTTCCCAGTTTTCAAATGGAATAGTTACTTCTGTCTCGTCTAATTCGCAGTCACCTTCGGCAATTGGATCGCCAAAAATCCATGTCTTCCCGAGTCGCTTGTACTTGACGTCACATCCATCAACAGTGACGAGCATTTCCGAAACTGGCGGGTCACTGTTTGTTGGTGACAACGTGCCAACAAGTGCTGCTTCATGTGCTTCACCGTTTAACGCTGATGAAGTGGAATGAACTAAGTATTGAAGATTTGCGCCGCCGCTGTTGATGCGGTCTAAAACTGCTAGCCCCTTTGTGCCATTTGCTAGGCATGAACCATCTCCGAGTTCATTTAAATTGTCTGGCGAATCAACTGTTACAGTGAATGCCGGGTCTGGTTTAAACCCGTCATAGACAAGCTCATTTGGTCCATACTGCCACTCATTAACACCTAATCCATTGTTGAAAAATGTGCATTCCACATAAGTCGCTATTGGGACTTCTACGTCTGTAATGACCCAGTAGCCATCAGTAGCCGGGACATCCTCGCTATATGGCGTGTTCAGGTTGTTGGGGTCTGGTACAACGCTGGGATCTTGAACGAACGCTATCCAAACCTTTGCCGCGTTTTCCGACCCGTTTCTAGTCCCGTTTGCCGGCAAGCCGTGCAAATTCACCGCGTCGATGGTTCCAGTCGCAGAGATTGAAGGATCAGGATCAACGTAAGGCCAAACACTGAGCGGCTTAACAATAGTCACCGGCACCAGCTCGCCCCATTTTCCAGAGCATGTGCCAGAGTTTATGGTTGCTTCGTATCTGTTGATCTTTTGGGTGCATTCTGTTACTTCAAAAACGTTCCGGCTGCTTTCCAATATCGCCCAGCCCATCGATCCACCGTTTGGATCTGTTTGCTGGTTGCTGCCTACTGCGTTTTGAAAGAGCTTCTTAGTATCTCTTACCAGAACCTGTCCACCGATTGGGTACAAAACGTTGTCGCTTGTTCCAATGATCGACGCGGTAGAAATGCCAGTCCCGTTGATCGGACCAGATCCGCTACCTGTCTCGTCCCAACCAGACAAAAGCCTAAACTGAATCCAAGCGTTTTTCGTGTCCTTTAGTGTGACAGCGTCAAAATTGTTGCCGGTGTGCAGGCATTTTCCTTCGTCGCCGGCTTTGTTGCCATTTTCTGTGAATCTGATTTCTGTGTTTGAAGCGTAAACGTTGCCGCCCAAATCGATCAAATTGCCAATACCGATAAAATTTGCCACGTCTGACGTTAATTGGTATCGCCAAAGCGGCTGCTGTTCTAAAAAGTCGGCAACGCATTTTCCTGTCGTCGCGTCGTACGCAATAACTCGAGCGATGCCACCAGTAGACCTTTTAAACTGTTTGGGATCGGTTGGGCTGACCATCAGCCAATCACCAGCCCCGTCAATGTCTGCCTGCACCTGACCCCACGGCCTAAACGCACACGGTCCGACCATGTTTTGCAAAATGGGCTGCGTTGCGACTGCCACGTAACCTATGTTGTTGTGCCAAGTAACAGCGTCACCAATTACAAACGGATTCTGTACAAAACTTTGCACAGTGTCCGCGTAGGTTGGCGGTGTGACATCTTGTTGAATCGCAAGCATCTCACCGGATTTGATATCAGCGGCGCTTGTGTTCTTGACCATTACCGCATGGTCTTTGCGAAACTCAGTTTCGTTCCGCGTCAACTCGCCTCTCTGGTATGCGTTCACAACGTCTACAAGTGCAGACTGGAACGATTCACCCAGAATCAGGTTGGCAGGTTCGCCCGCAACAGGTTTGCGAAAGGTGCTCAAATGCCCAACTCCGTTTGGTAGTTAATCTCTGGCCTAATTTGATGCGTTGCTGCGCGCACAATAAACGGCAAAAACCATCCTTTAGCAGCGTCAATTTCTTTATATTCGGTCACCAAATCTAGCAGGTGCTGGCCCGCTTTATTGATTGACCATTCCCCTGGCGTGCCAGCATCGAAAACCACAGTCTCGGCAGGCGAATAATCAAACGCATATTGCAAATCCCACGCCGGCAGCGTTCCGTTACGAGGCGTGGCTGAGAAGTTTGTGAACCTCAACGTTTTGGCAGCAAACCCATTCCAGGTTGCACTGTTAACGGCTTGCTGTGCAGCATGACTAGCAGCCGTAACCAAAAAACCCGCAGTAACTTGTGCAGCACTGACAGCCAATTCAACGCCAATTTCCACGCCTCCGATTTGTAGATCGATCGGCTCGTTTGTTGTTGCACCGTCGGAAGTAAGACGCCAGCCGAGCAGTCGGTTCACCCTGTCGCTAACAGTCGCCCCCGTCAGTGTCCATTTATCCTGATAAAGCGTATCAACTTCTTCATCGATTAAAGCCAGTGATTCGAGCATTTTTACGCTCGAGCCGCCTGCACTGCGAATCGTCCACCTGTACCCGCCTCCGGGCTCCTGTTGTGGGCGATTCTTCGGGTTGGACGGTGCAGAATAAGTAGCGTCGCATGACCAATAATCGTCAGCGTCTTCCCGCGAAACCTTCAGAGATTGCAGCAGCAAATCATCGAGCGTTTGCGGCAGGTTCGATACTAACCAACTTACAACTGCTGTCTCATCTTCGCCAGCGTCACCGTGGACGATGTAGTTTTTCGTCCACTTATCATCACGTTTGTTGTTCGCTTCTGCTATTGAATTGGGTGACTTAAATCTTTCTTGGTAACTGATAGTCATTTTATTGTCCTGGTTGAACGGCTAACGGCCCTGCGTCTGCTATTTCGCCCAGCAGTTTCACCATCTCTTTTTCTTCTGCTTTTGGGTCACGCTGTGACGGGTCACCCAACATGTTAGCCATGCCGGCAGCAAACCCGCTCAGTATATTTGAAGACTGCCCTTGGATGCCGGGTATTTTTGTTTCGTCCAGATCTGAATCGACCGGTTCTTCATCTTCGCCGGGCTTGTCTTGTGCTGCTCGCTGTGCTTTTGCCAAGTCTTTTTGTGCTTCCGTTCTAAGCACTTTTAAGCCTGCAACAATTGCCCCAAACATCGCACCAATACCGCCCGGCAGCTGGTTAAATAAATCAGCTATGTTTTCAACAACTGCTAGCAACATCTCAACAAGCGTCAACTTGATTTGAGCACCCAGAACAGTCAAACCGCCAGCGAGTGCGATAATGTTGTTAGTAATATCTGCTATCCCTTCCGCTAATCCTTCCAGTACCGGCACCAACGTTGGCCCAAGTGCTGCACCTAGCTTAACAAACGTCATTTTGATCACTTGGCCAAGCTCAAAGAAGGCGTCGGTAAGTGCCTCGGCCTGCCTGATCTCATTGCCACCGAGCACCAAACCCAACCTGTTCGCCCGCTCTCTCATCCCGTCCATGCTTTCCGCACCAGCATCAAGCAGCGGCTGTATATCTCTAAAGTTGTCACCAAAGATTTCAAACGCAAGCTGGTTTCGTTCTGCTTCGTTGCCAACAGCTTTAAGCGACGCAACCAGTTTTTTAAACTGTGCCTCTGGTGACATTTTTGACAGCTTTTTAGCGTCAAGCCCCAACGTTTCAAGTGCTCGCTTTGCCGGTCCACCACCGCCCAGTGCCATGTTGCCGATTCGTCGCCGCGCACGAAACAACGCCTGAGCCAGTGAGTCAATGTTTGTGCCGCTGATCTGTGCTGCGTAACTCAGCTCCTGCAATGCTTCCGCACCGATGCCGGTTCGTGTCGCCATCTTGCCGAACTTGTCGCCGTAGGAAGCAAACGCACGGCCAAGTGCAAGAATAGATCCCACAGCAGCAACAGCAGCCGCACCAATTGCAGCAAACGCTTTCACTGCCATCATGCCGCCAGCTTTTGCAGCACCACCGATCCGGCCCATCGTGTTTTTGATGCTGCTGCCGATCTTGCTTAGTTTGCTCGTCAACTGATCGTTCAGCTTGAGCGTGAACGACGCCTGACCGGCTGGGATGCCTTTTGCCATTACTTAATACCTTCTTTGACGACCTTACGCATGTACTCAAGGCCCTTTTCGCTTGCTGGCGTGATGTAAGGGCGTGCCGGAAACTGTGACGTCTTCCGCTGTCCCTTTATCTTCGCAGTTCCACCGGCTTCTTGCAAAATTGCTGGCGGTTTGCTGATTGTTTTGCCCCCGCCAGTGCTCATTGTAAACACTGAGACGGAATCATTGTTTTTTCCGACTTCGTATTTGATCGCGCGCAGGTTGCCTGATCCTGATTCGCGATAGTATGGCGGCTGACCTGGCCGGCTGTGCAAACCCTTTTGAAAACGCTGCTCCCCCTTACGTTTGCCGCTCTTTATCTTTTGATATCGCCCAAATCGCGTCAAATTCTTTTTCTTTCCGCTTTTTGTAAACGCCTTTGGTGCTTTCTTCATAGATCGCCGTGCAATCTTGCGAACGACGGCCCCAGTGCGGTTCATCCAGCTTTTCTTCTTCTTATTAACCTTCTGCTGTAATTCCGCACCGCGAAACTTGAAATCTGACCGCACCAGCTTAAATTCTGTCTGTGCCATCACTCCACCTTTCCGGCCAAGCCTTTGAGGATGCTGATGTTGTCTTTGTTCAGCTTGTGCCGCCCATCGCCGTCCTGCCGCATCGGGTTCAACGCCTGCGGTTTGATTGGGCTTTTACCTTTGCCACGGTTTACGTTGGCAATCATGGCCGTGATTGCTGCTGTGTGATCCCAGCTCACTGTCATGGCCTCCTTGCACATAGTAGCTAGTTCAAAGTAGGTAAAGCTCCACGGCTCAACGCCTAAGATTCCGGCTGCTCGCCAGACGCTTGGCCAGATGCTAGCTGGTCTGCCATCACCGCCAGAACTTGGTTGATCTCGTTCAGAATCGCCTTCATTGCCGGAAAAAAAACACTCAGCTCCTCCCGAAACTGATCCGCTAGCTTTGTCAGCTGGTCACTATCTAAGGCCAGAAACGCGTCAAACGTTTTAACGCCTGCCGCTTTCAGTTGCTTCTCGTAAACCATCCACGCGGCATCCAAGGCGTCTAGCAGGTTTACCGCAATCGCTTGCAGCTTGCCGTTGCTAAGATCGCCAATGTCGCAGCCTTTGCGCCGAGCTGCGTAGAGCTGCTTGAGCTCTACGCGTAGCTCTATTTCTTTCCCGTCAATTTCCATCGTTTCCCCAATAGATCAAAAGTTACAACGTAACCGAAACAGTCTTGTAGATCGGCACTGCGTTGGTCACTGGCTCGAGTGTAGGCGAGAACCGGATGTCATGCACCTGTGCGTCCTCGAGTGCTCGCTGCTCTGTGAAGTTGGTGACGTAAAACGCACCCCACAAACCAGAAACGCTAATGGTTCCGGTTTCCCCGTGCCGCTCATCGCCGGCCTGTAATGGCCCATCAACGAACGCCATCAACAGCGTAGTGTTGTTGAAGAACGCAGCCTGTATAGCGTCAAAGATAGTGTCGCCTGGCAGGTGCATTATCTGCGTCTCAACGTTGCCGTTGCTCAAACCTGGCACAAACTGGCGGAACGTCACCGATGCTCGGCTGCTTGCGTCCACCTCACTTCGGTCCATGTCAACCGATTCATCCCGGACGTAGTTGAATAAATTGTAGGCACTGGGTGCTGCAATCGTGCCGGTAAGGTTGTAGGTGTAGAGCTGCAAGCCGCTTTTGAGTGCCATTGTATTTACCTATGAAAAATTTAGGTCGATTATGGCCTGACAAATCAGCCTGGCCTGAGTTTGTGATTGGTCTAATTCATAACGCCCGCTGATTTCCATTGCATTCACCCAAGCATCCGCTTTGACAACTTCGATCAAGTCATCCCAGCTATCTAAGTAAACATCAAAGAAACCTGCGTCCTCATTCGGTGCCTGCTTCACGATCATCGTGACCAGTAACCGTACATCTTTTCGCCAGTCGCCGCGCGACTCCCGAACATGCTCAAGGTTGAACGGGCTGATTGCTGCTAATGGCGAGCCGTCTATTTTGTCAGACTCTGCAAACGGATCGTAAGTAAATACAACGTTTTCGATGCGGCCCGTGTAGGCGGCATTGATTCGCGTTGCTAACTCCCGGCCCAGTTTTGCATCAAGCGGCAACTTCCCGATCCTTCCTTGTATGTATCCTGAAAGCCACGCCGTACGCGTCGCTTTCCTCATAATGTGCTGTCGCGAAACTGTCACCGTTGACAGTAAAGACGTGCCAGTAGCCGTCTACTAACTGCCAGATTTCATCGTTCCGCTTAGGCTTGTTGTCATCCGACCAGGTAAACGACGACTGCGAGATTGTGAAGTCTCGCGTAACGGTTCGCAAAACGAAGCCGTTAACGTCTGTCTGGTCAGTGACAAGTTGCCCAACCACCGCACGCATCTCATGCACCACCCCCGCGCGGATGTACCGCACGGGTTCAGATGCACTTTCAATCATGCGGCTTTGCAAATAACCCGCCGCTTTCGCTAGCAGGTTCATCAGCCGACTGCGCCGTTGATGGCAACGTTGACTGACAAAGTGCCTGCGACGTAAACAGCGTAAGCCGTTCCAATGTCGTAGTCACCCGCACCGCCGGCAACTGCTTTGCCTGCGGTCGCGTCCCATCCGACAGTTGCACCTTGTGCAAATGCGGTGTCGTCTGGGTTGTCGATCAGGTAAACGCCAGCAACACGCACCGCGCCAAGCTCGTTGGCTGCAATGTCGTTGTCGGCAACGCCAACACCAATGCCAACACCGTTGACAATGTCGCCAGCTGTCACTGCCGCTCCCGGAGTGTAGTCGGCAAAAACGCCATGCTGTTTGAACTGATTAGCCATGTTATTTTGTCCTCAGAGGGATCAATTTAAAGGGTAAGAAACGATCACTGACCGGCCATCTTCACGGCCAACCTTTGATCCCAAAGTGCAACACCAAAGTCAAACACGCCACGCATTTGAACGCCAAGCTGGTTGAAGTCTACGTCAGACTGCGAGATCACTGGCGAACGCTGACCGCGAAGGTAAGCAATGTTGATCACTGCTGTATCTGTCGGGGTTGGAAGCAAGTAGTACTCGTCCTCTGTGGTTGCCAGCTGACTGAGGAACGGGCTGACCAATGGTCGGAACATGCCCTGCCACTGGTTTTCAGTCGTTTCCTTGGTGTCAGCGTTTGTGAACCTGTAAGAAGCATCATTGAACAACTTACGGGCGTTTACTGCGTTCTTGTTGGTGACAAGAAGCAGGCTAGGCTCAACCATGATTGGGTTGCCTTGGCTGTCAACTTGATCCAAAAACAGCTTGTAAGCCGTTCCAAGTGCGTCAATGTCCAAAGCTGTGGCAGCACCAGCAGCATAGTTGGCTTTCTTCTTAGCGGTCGAAGTGCTGAAGAAGAAGTTTGTGGACGCCGCACCAGTCGAAGCATTGGCAAGCAGGCTGATCACCGACTTTTCCAAGGTTCGAGCTGCCATCTTGCCCAGCAGGCTAGGAATGGCAAGCATTGCACCAAGGTCATCATTGATGAGCATCTGGCGGGTGATGCCAAACATGCGGCCGTAAGTTTTAACCTGATTGCTCAGAGTTTCTTCGGTCAGCGTGCTGCTCTTGATTTCACCAGTCGCTCCCAGCTCCTCAAAATCACCGGCTTCGGTCATGCGGTAACGATCAAACTGCTTAAAGTCAGTCGTATCAGTTTCTGCACAAAACTCACGAGCCACGCCCATTCCGTCGTTGTAACTCTGCAACATTGCTTTGTTAGCAACGCGACTGAGGATTCCGGGAAGGCTGACAGTGCTGAAGCCGGCAGAAGCACGAACGTTTGAACCACATTCGAGAGCTGACGCCAGAACGCTGTCGTCGATGCCTTGACCAGGGGAAACGCTGCGGCCATGTGCGTGTAGCACAGTGTGGATCAGCTTGTGGACGTTGAAGCCACGGAGGCTTGCGGCGTCGTTCATTGCTTTATCGGCAGCTTTCACGCCGACTTCTGCTTTGAGCGAATCGCTGACGCTTTCCTCGTCCATTCCGATGCTGTTACACAGAGCGGCAGTGATCGCGTTGCAATCTGCTCCAGCGTAAGCCGGTGCAGTAGCCGAGCCGTTTGGCAAAGGGCGGGAAGCTTTCAGCAGTTCCAGCTCAAAAGTCTCTGCTGAGATTTTGCCGGTGAGTGCTTTGGCTTCGAGGCTGTCAATCAGCGTATCGTCGCATCGGTCGCCATACTGGGCTGAAATGCGGCTGATCTTCTTGAGCTCTTTGCTGACCGTGACAGCTTCTGCACGCATTTCATCAAGTGCGTTTGATGCTTTGAGCTTCTCGAGCTCAAGTGCATCGTCGCTTTTGTGTTCTGCGTCATACGCCGCACGTAAAGTTTGTCGCTGTGTATCGCTGACATCCTCGAAACCCTGGGCTTCGAGCCATTCCTGAAAGTCCATATCTAAACCCTTTGGGTCTGAAGTTGCTGCAATTGAGGTTGTGGCGCGGTCTGCGTCAGCTCCTACACTCACAACGCTGGTTTCGGTCCACATAAACGCATTGACGACGTACACCGGACCGGATTGGCGTCTGCCGTTAACTGTTACTGTTTTGCCAGCCTTCACAAAGGTTGGCTTCTCTGTCATCCGCCCACCAATGCTTGCCTGCCACGGGTAGCCGTTCCGGCTTGCCTCGATGATCTGCTTGGCATCGTCAGACGTTTGACTGATTGTTCCTTCGACCTGCAAAGAATCACTGGCGACAATTGGCTTGCCGTGGCCGACTGGCCTTTTGCCGTCGTGATCCCGCAGGATTGGTATTGTATCTGCGCCCCCGTGTACTTCTACACCCTCGGCAGCAATCACCGCTGGGTGCGGGAAGTTGCCAAGATGCAAACGGCCACCGCCGTAGGCTTGCATCGTAAACTCAGGCGATTTGGCTTCACCGTCAGCCGCTTTGATCTCAAGCGGCCCAGCGTCAAACCTGATCGTCTGGTTCATCCGTTTGTTCCGTTTCGCTCGGCCCATCTTCTGGCTCCGGTTGTTCTGTGTCT
>JAAHTG010000979.1_pt1 | contig 21678 bp, 23 predicted proteins | sample 6116081 | NCBI WGS metagenome assembly JAAHTG01 (sample SAMN13939989, study PRJNA603662) | sponge metagenome | isolation source: marine sponge | host: Mycale hentscheli | place: New Zealand | collected 2005 | reverse complement strand
CCGTGATTCATCCCATGGGCATAGCCGTGGGTCTTCTCAAGGAACACAGATAAACAGTATTTTCAGCATTCGTCACACCTTGTCTTTTTGCTAGTTGACCAACTAAACGTTGTTTATTTTTGCCAAAACAGACAATACTAGGTGTCGTACGAGAGCCTTCTTGATTGGTTATAACAAGAGGTTTACCTCCTTCAAGCACTGCGACACAACTATTAGTGGTTCCTAAATCTATTCCTATTACCTTTCCCATAATTTATGATGATGGCGGATTATTTTGAACTTAATATAAAAAATTTATTAACTGGGCTATAGCAATTATAGTCAAGAAGCATAAAGCATACCAGTCAGTTTATTACTCTTCTTCCAATAAAATTTCATTATCACCATCTTTAACTGGTTCATCTTCCATTTCCGTAGCGACTGTTACCATCGCATGGCGTAAGACTTGATCATTAAGAAGATAACCTCTAACTAATTGGTCTATCACTGTGCCTTCTGGATATTCATTTGTGGGTTGTCTTAACATTGCTTCATGATAATTGGGATCAAAAAGTTCTCCTTCTGGACGCATGGCGGATACCCCAATTTTTTTCAAGCTTTCTACAAAGGTTTTGTAAACTCCTTGATAGCTTTTGTGGATTGCCATTTCGCCATCAGTGGAAGGTTTTAATTGACTTCTTGCCCTTTCAAAATTATCGACTACTGATAAAAATTCTATAATTGTTTTCTTTTTAGCTTTTTCTTCTAGTTCGTCTTTTTCCCTACTTGTACGACGACGAAAGTTCTCAAAGTCGGCGTTAAGTCTCATGTATTGATTTTGAAGACTTTGCGATTGTTCTTTTTCAGCTTCCAATTGATTTTTTAAAGATGTTATTTCTGCCTCTGAAGCCACATTTGATGTTTTGGTGTCATCTTCGGTGATTATTTCTGGAGAATTGGTTGTTTGTTCAACTTCAACTTCTGGTATTGAAGGAGAATTTTGTTCTTCCTCATTATTTAACTGATTATTAGAATTTTCAACTATTTCTGGAGTCTCATTCTCTGTATTTTTTTCCTCCTTTATTTCTTCTGAATCCGTAATTGTAGTATCAGTTTCTAATTCAGTATATTTTTCGTTTTCACTCATCATGATGATACGTATTTTTTTATTTAATTTAATAATATTGGAAAATAAATGTAGTTATTTTCTAGATTCATAAAATCTAGTCTATGGTACTCACAAAAGTACTCTGAAAAACAATTAACAATAGGAAAAAATCCCTCTGAATATTATACAGGGTAATATATTAAAGTGAGAAATAGGCAAGTTTATAATAACTGTCAAATATTTACAACTCTGACTTTCACAATAATAACTAGTTAAATTTTATCTTTAGCGATACTAGATTATCAAGTACCTATGGAAAAATTACACAGTGAAATAAAATATTTAAGAAGTTGTAAGTCAGCAAAATATTCAATTTATTATGAATCAATTTAGTGCGATCGTCTAATATTATTGTCTTATAAAAAGTAATATTAATATGTTAGTAAGACAAATTTCTTTGAGTGACCATGTACCTAAAAAGGAAAAATAACTAATTTTAGTTAAGGAATTTTAGTTATTCATCAACACCATTGAGAATATTTTTCCTAATTGCATTTAGAAAAACTTCTAATTTTCTTGGAGTAATCAATTGACTAAATCAATTATCTCTAAAGCTTATAATTCCCGATTTTTAGATAACCCTATCATTAAAACATTCAAAATTCTCGCCTCACCAAGCTCAGATTCATTTAATTTGCCTATCTTAAAATATTGATGGTAAAAAACTATTTTCTTTTTTCTCTGTTTAAATCTAAGTGATAAATTTAGTAATGCCAAACTTGCGTTTACCCTTTTATACAAATAACTTGTTTTAAAGTAGCCACAATTTCAACCAAATCACTTTGTTGATTCATTACTTCTTCAATCGGTTTATAAGCACTGGGAATCTCATCAATAACTCCTCTATCTTTACGACATTCTATTCCCTGAGTTTGTTCGACTAAATCATGAACATCAAATATTTTCTTCGCTTTTGTTAGAGACATTCTACGTCCAGCACCATGACTACAGCTACAAAAGCTATCGTGATTACCTTTACCTTTGACAATAAAAGATTTGGCACCCATTGAACCAGGAATGATACCATAATCACTTTGATTTGCTCTCACTGCACCTTTACGAGTAACATAAACGTCTTCATCAAAATGTGTTTCTTTTTCTGCATAATTATGATGACAATTAACCATCAGTAAGGGTTTACTTGCTTTACCACCAGATAAATGCTGATCAACAATAGTTTTAACACGATTCATCATCACTTCTCGGTTGAAACGGGCATAATCCTGAGCCCATTGTAAATCACGCCAATAAGCAGCAAATTCTTCTGTACCAGAGACAAAATAAGCTAAATCAGGATCTGGTAATTTGGTTTCTGTGAGTTTAGCAAGAGATTTCGCTGTTTTGATATGACATTGGGCTAGTTGATTACCAATATGTCTAGAACCTGAATGTAACATCAGCCAGACTTGGTCTTCGGTATCTAGACATAATTCAATAAAGTGATTTCCACTACCCAATGAGCCTAATTGCTTCAAAGCTTTATCATTGAGACGTTGTACTCCTTTATGTAAATCATTAAAATGCCTCCAACCCTGCCAATTAGTGACTTTTGTTTCTACATCCTTATTCTGAGCAAAACCGACGGGGATTTTGGCTTCAATTTCTAGACGAATTTTTTTTAATTTTCCTTCTAGTTGAGTTGCTGTAAAAGGTGTTTTGATGGCACACATACCACAACCAATATCAACTCCTACCGCCGCAGGAATAATAGCTTCTTTTGTCGCAATAACGGAACCTACTAATGCTCCTTTACCTAAATGAACATCAGGCATTAAGGCAACATGTTTAAACACAAATGGTAAGGAAGCAACATTTTGAGCCATATTACTTTCTTTAATATCTAAAGCGTGGTTAGCCCAAGATAAAACTGGTTTAGTATTATCTAATAATTCTAATTTCTCGTAGGGCATAGTAATTTTTAATGTTTTACTGAATTACTAATTTGGTTTGTCTATGGTAACAAATCTTTGATCTGAATCTGACAAAATGGATCTAACCAAAATTGATTGTTTATGGCTAAATTTGACAACAACTAATTGTTATAAATTTTTTTAAGCAATGAATAAGCTTCGTGATGAGGATTATACGTTTTCTCTCGATCGCCTATTTTGATAGTATTAAAAGGTATTATTTCTACTACACTATTACTGTAAGCGATCGCTTCTAAATCAGCAATGAATTCAGGTTTCCAATAATTTACTTCACAAGGAAAATTAGCCTTATCTAAAATCATACTTCTAGCAATACCAGGTAAAATACCCATCGCCAATTCAGGAGTAAACCAAACGCCTTGTTGGTAACCCCACAAATTACCAGTACTTGTCTCTAACCAATCATTTTCTGAATTAGTTAAGATAGCTTCTTGATAACCAATTTTTTTTGCCTGTTGTAAACCTAACCAAGGAGTCAAATAATTTCCAGTTTTATGATGTGGTAAAGTTCTTTGTAATAAGGGATCAAGACAGACTAATCCTTTGACACCATTCTTTTGTTTTTCCCGTAATTGCTCTGGTAATTCTCTACCGATAATTAATTCTTTCCCATCAGGAAAGAGGGTAATTCTAATAACAGGAAATTGTTTTAATAATTCTTGAGTTTCTTTTTCTATTAATAACCAATCTGGGGATTGCCAATCTAATTGTTGAACACTATTTTTTAATCTAGCTAAATGTTTTTGCCAATTAGTTAAATAATGACTTAATGAATAATTATAGACTCTCATTGTTGTGAAGATATTAGCACCGTAGAGCCAAGTAGAGTCATTGATATCTAATTTAATATGATTAGTTGATTGGAACTTACCATCATAATAAAACATTGACTACATTTATTATTTATTTTAAAAGATGTTCTTTTACATTGTAAGCTACACGAACAGATACCAGACGAGAAAATTTATTAGCATTAGCAGATTGATTGCTAACTTGAAAATTTTTATAAACATCCGATATTAAGGCTGAACATAAACCCACGAATATATACAACAACAGACAATTACGCCAAAAAATAATTTTCTTACATTTTTTATCTTTAAACATGGTTAATATTTAATAAACTCATTTGCAGTTCTTTAACAAAAAAGACCTACTCCAATTGATAAAGTTCCTGATATTTCAATTTTTAAATGTTTAATCTTTAAACCTTTTGAAAAATACAAAATATCTATTTAACAACTTATGTCAATCAAGAAACATTTTTTGTTCTCATTCTGTCATATAGACAAATATATCAATAAGCAGAAATTTTTATTTAATTATGTTGCAATTCGTGACGATCGGTTTTTTACTCTTAAATGGAAATTATAGTAATTTACATTCATCGTTAATACAGAACATTATCACACAAAATCCTCCTGCACAGACTCATCAACCCGGGTTTTGGCAACCAGTAGCGAGAATAGATATAAATCGTCCCATTACTATTAATTTAATTAATAAAACGGGATTGATTATCGACTACACAATCACCGACATCAAAATGGAACCTGTTTCGATTAATCCAGATCAAACAATCATCTTAAATAATGTAAAGCCATCATTATATATATTGGTTTATCCAGACAGCAATAATCCCGATAGTTCTCGTATTGAGTTGAAATATGAAGTACAAGTCACTCAAGAAAATATTGTTGAAGTAAGAATCAAAACAACGGAAGATAGTAACAATAGTAACCGTACCTTAAACTTACAAGATACAGGAGGAATTTATCTTTATTAGCATCATCAATTGATGTTATACCACGAAAATTTTAAACTATTTTATTTATATTGACGACAAAATATTGTTGGATGTATAAAAAGACTGGAAATACAAAGGACACAGAGTAGAGAAAAATCGTTTTTCTCATAATTATTATCGAATATAAATCAGAAAAACGTTCAAATTTTTACTTTTTTTACTTTTACCGTAACTAAACATCAGCATTCTGAATATTTACCTTCACTAAAGTAGAATATTCGCCATCATAAAAATTTTAATTTAATAATTTATCAATTTTACTATTACTTGTTTCCTATTGCTAACTATATCTATTGATTATTAAAGGGCTTGACAGAACTACAAAAAGTAAAGTTAAGAAATATAAAGTAAATTCAGCCAAATAATTAACAAGATGTAACAAAAAACAGTTACAAGAAAGGTTATATATTTAAAAGGAAATAAAATGACAATCTAAAATAAACAAGATTTGTTCAAATATTAAAATTTCTTGATGAAGAATCCTTAAGAATAAATAATTTTATTTAAAGGGTTTAATCAAAGAGATTTAAATGCTTGGAAATTTTACCTCCCCTTAGTTTTACCTTAAAATGTTAAACTAAGTTTTAATAAACACACTAACAAAACCGACTAATTTAATTTAGGAGATTAACTAAAAATGTTCGATGCATTTACTAAAGTAGTTTCTCAAGCTGACGCTCGCGGTCAGTTCTTAACTACTTCTCAAATCGACGCTTTAAGTCAAATGGTTGGCGAAAGCAACAAACGTATGGATGCAGTGAACCGTATCACCAGCAACGCTTCTGCGATTGTTACCAATGCGGCTCGTTCTTTATTCGCTGAACAACCTCAATTGATCGCCCCCGGCGGTAATGCTTATACCAGTCGTCGTATGGCTGCATGTCTCCGTGACATGGAAATTATCTTACGTTACATTACTTACGCTATCTTTAGTGGTGATGCTAGTGTTTTAGAAGATCGTTGTTTAAATGGACTTCGTGAAACCTACTTAGCTTTAGGAACTCCTGGTAGTTCTGTAGCTGTTGGTGTAGCAAAAATGAAAGATGCAGCATTAGCTATTGCTAATGACAGCAGCAATATTACCCTTGGTGATTGTAGTTCCTTAATGGCTGAAGTAGCAACTTACTTTGATCGTGCTACTGCTGCTGTTTCATAAGTTGAAATACCATCAGTAAATAAAATTTATAAAGGAAAATATTAATTAGGAGAAATAAAGCATCATGAAAACCCCCTTAACTGAAGCTGTATCCGCTGCAGATTCTCAAGGTCGTTTCTTAAGTAGCACCGAAATCCAAACTGCTTTTGGTCGTTTCCGTCAAGCAACTGCTAGCTTACAAGCAGCAAAAGGTTTGACTTCAAATGCACAAAGTTTAATTAATGGTGCAGCTAACGCAGTTTACTCAAAATTCCCTTACACAACCACCACCCCTGGTGCTAACTACGCTTCCAGTGTTGAAGGTAAAGCAAAATGTTCTCGTGACATTGGCTACTACTTACGTATGGTAACCTATTGTTTAGTTGCTGGTGGAACTGGTCCTATGGATGAGTACTTAGTTGCTGGTATTGATGAAATCAACCGTAGCTTTGAGTTATCTCCTAGCTGGTATGTTGAAGCTTTAAAGCACATCAAATCTAACCATGGTTTAAGTGGTGATTCTGCTGTTGAAGCTAACTCTTACTTGGACTACGCTATTAACGTTCTTAGCTAATTTGATTTTACTTGTTTCTACTTCTAAGTAAATTTCATAAAATAAATTTAGCTTTTTATTTTAAAAATCCTTGTTGATTCAAGGTTGAAATAATTTAACTCGTTGCCTGAGAAAATTTGCTAGTACGACTTAATTTCGTGTTGGTTGATTTTTTCAGGCAACGTTGCGTTTATACTGTTAAATTGATTTATAATCCCAAATTAATCATGATTAATATTTTCGCTACTGATATTGAAATCATGAAACAAGAGGCCATACAATCTTATCCACGGGAATGTTGTGGATTGTTATTGGGGAAGATATATAATTTTCAAAAACAGATTGTAAAAATTGTTCCCACGGAAAATGATTGGGAAAATCAAAAAGATTTGTTTGCTCAATTGGATGATAAGTTGACTCGTCAATGTGAAGATAGTTTTAGTATTAATCCTCTGACTATTTTGCAGATTCAAAAACAAGCTCGTCAAGATAATTTAGATATCATGGGAATATATCATTCTCATCCTAATCATGATGCAATTCCTTCTGCTTTTGATACCAAGTTTGCTTGGTCGATGTATTCATATATTATTATGTCTGTCAAAGAAGGAAGTGTTGAAAATGTACGTAGTTGGATATTGAATGAATCTCGTCAATTTGTTGAAGAAGATTTACAAATTGAAGTTTAAATTTTTTGAATAATGATAATGATATAGCAATTCCCATGTAGATGAGGTACAAATCCCTCAGATTAAAAACCCCCCTAAATCCCATCCCTCTGCCTATCGGCACTCCCCTCGATAAGAGGAGACTGGGGGACTTACAAGTTCAAACTGTATCTCGTAACTGCGAGAAATGCTATATTATGTTAATGAAATTTGAAAAGTTAGCTTTTACCTATCCTTGTACCCAAAAGCCGATTTTAGAGAACTTTTCTCTTCAAATTGCTCAAGGATGCAAATATGCTTTAATCGGTCATAACGGTTGTGGTAAAACGACATTATTTCGATTAGCAAATGGTTTATATCGTCCTGAAAATGGTGTTATACGTTGGCAAGAAAAAATACTTCAATACGATCGCATTTCTTTAAGTAAATGGCGACAAGATGTTGGTTTAGTGTTTCAAGATCCAGAACAGCAATTAGTTGCTACAACGGTAGAAGAAGATTTATCCTATGGATTATGTAATTTGGGTTTGCCGAATGATGAAATCGAGAGAAGAGTTAAGAAAACTTTAAAGGATTTCAATCTATCAGATTTAGCGGATTATCCAGTTAATTATCTCAGTTTAGGACAAAAGAAACGGTTAGCGATCGCCGATGTGATGATTTTAAGACCAAAAATGTTACTATTAGACGAACCGACAGCATATCTCGACCCTCATCAAACTAGAGAATTGCGGATACAACTAGAAAAGATATATCAAGAAGGAACGACAATTTTATTAGCAACTCATGATCTTGATTTTGTTTATGACTGGGCAGATTGGATATTTGTCATGAATAAAGGAAAACTCGTGTTAGAAGGTACACCAGCAAAAGTATTTAATCACAAAGAATTATTAGAAGATGTGCAGTTGGGGATTCCTAATAGACTGAAATTAATCGCACAGCTTCAGAATCTTCATAATAATGGAAAAGATTTGAATCTGGAACAATTGAAGCAGATACTATCTTTGAAGTAATTTATAGTTAATTATTGAATCTATTTGTCCAACAACGCTTGTCTAAAATCGAATCTAATTCACATCAGACGTATTTTATGGGAAAATATATAATTGATTTGATACAGATAATCATTAATGTGATCAAGATTCATTGTTCATTGCTATAGTATTTTTAATTTGATTGTCTTTTTATTCGTTGATTTTTTATATGAGTTCTAGTTTACGAATTGCTGATTTAGTTATTACACCTGATAATATTTTTCCTCTTTTAGCCCAAAAACAGATGATTGTACCCTTAGCTAAGGAAATTATCATCGAAAAAGCGATCGCTCACGTAGAATGTACTCCAGAAGAAACTAGTAGGGCGCAACAGCAATTCTTTTCCCAAATGCAATTGAATCCTCAGCAACCAGAACAATTGGAAGCATGGTTAGCCAAAAACTATTTGAGTAGAGAACAATTACAAGAAAAAATTTTGCGAGGTATTAAATTAGAAAAATATAAAAAACAAGTATGGGGTGACCAAATTGAAACTTACTATTTAACCAGAAAAGAAGAATTAGATAAAGTTTTATATTCTCTTATTCGGACAAAAAATGCAGGAGAAGCCCAAGAATTCTATTTTCGCATCAGTGAAGGAGAAGCCGAATTTAGTGAATTAGCTAAAGAATTTTCTCAAGGTGCAGAAGCCGAAACAGGAGGTTTAGTAGGACCAGTCGAACTAAATATACCTCATCCAGAAATCGCTAAGAAATTAAAATATTCTCGAGCTGGACAAGTCATACCTCCCATAAGAATTGGAGAATGGATTGTTATTTTACGTTTAGAAAAATATATTACAGCTACCTTAGGAATGAGGATTTAATTATTGAGTAAAGTTATGTAGATTTTGGTCGGGCTACATAATTCCATTGAGGGAGATATTCATCAAAAAGGATCTTCATATTTTGTTTGAAGTCTTGAGCTACTGTTTTTCCTGTTTCATAGACTTTATCAATTATAGAGGAAAATACTTTTAATCCTGAACGAGTTTTTGCTTTTGCCATTAACTTTTTTACCGTTTCATGACTATCAAAAATTACTCCTGTACAAGCACGGGTAATATGAGGAAATAAGCGATGTTCAATGGGGTTATATTTGGAAGTATAAGGAGGATAATGAGCAATTCTGATTTCGATTCCTAATTCTTGAGATAGTTTCCACAATGCCTCTTTAAATAAGTAGGAACGAGAACTGTTTTGTTCTTCTTTTTTCAGTCAATCCGCTATTTGTTGACCAGTTAAATGTGTCCATCTTTGTGATTCATTCATCGGAGAACCGGCAACATGCCTATCTATTACTCTTAAAAATGCTTCATTAATTCCTTCAATAGTCTCTAGACATTTTTTTCTTCCTGCTCCCATGGCTCTGATACGAGACTCTGAAATTATGGTTGGACTGTTCAACTCTTGAAGTCCTCTTTTAATTGTTTCGGCACGACATCCCAATAGCCTCACCATATAACTTATTCCCCCATACCCCAGTTTCTCCGCTTCTATTGCGGCATAACGCCTTCGTTCTTTTTCTGAGAGGCTATTATAATACCTAGTCATTTTTTCTTCGATCTGTTTGGTATAAGGTTTGATTGCTTTCATTCTTTTTATTTTTTTACATTCATTGTCTCCTCCCCTAACGATATTAACTGGGAATTAGTTTTTTACAAGTTTACTGTTTTATTTAATCCTCATTCCATATTTATTGTCTTGACTTTATTTTTCTCACCTCTGATTCGTCGTCAACTCCGAGCAAAAGCTGAACGTAACGCCCATACTCAATCTCATTTGGTCGAGATTATGTCGGGTATTCAAACTGTTAAAGCTCAAAATATTGAGTTGAAATCTCGTTGGGAATGGCAAGAACGTTATGCACGTTATGTGGGAACGGGATTTAAAACAGTTATTACTAAAACTTTGGCTGGTTCTACCAGTCAGTTTCTCAATAAACTCTCTCAATTGTTAGTACTGTGGGTGGGTGCCGCTTTGGTTTTAAAGGGAGAGTTAACTTTAGGTCAATTAATTGCTTTCCGTATTATTGCGGGTTATGTAACCTCACCCATTTTACGTTTGGCTAATTTCTGGCAAAATTTCCAACAAACTGCTCTATCTTTAGAACGTTTAGCAGATATTGTGGATCATCCTCCAGAAGGAGAAGACGATCGAGATAATATCCCTATGCCTTTGATTGACGGAGTTCTAAAATATGATGATGTTTGTTTCCGTTTTAAACCTCATGGCCCTTTACAATTGAATAATGTTGCCATCGAAATTCCTGCGGGTACATTTGTCGGTATTGTGGGAGAAAGTGGTGCTGGCAAGAGTACTTTTACCAAATTAGTTTCTCGTTTATACCAACCTGAATCCGGACGTATTCTGATCGATGGTTATGACATTAACCGAGTTGAGTTATATTCGCTTCGTCGTCAAATTGGGGTTGTTCCTCAGGAGAGTTTATTATTCGATGGCACTATTTTTGACAATATTGCTTTAACTAATCCTTCTGCTTCTACCGAAGAAGTTGTAAGAGCCGCACAAGTTGCTGTCGCCCATGAATTCATTATGAATTTATCTAATGGCTATAATACAAGAGTGGGAGAAAGAGGAGCTTCTTTATCTGGGGGACAAAGGCAGAGGATTGCGATCGCTCGCTCAGTTTGACAAAATCCCCGAATGTTAGTCCTAGATGAGGCAACTAGTGCTTTAGACTACAATACGGAAGCTCAAGTTGGTAAAAATTTGATTGATGCTTTTCATGATCGCACAGTACTATTTATTACTCACCGTTTAGGAACTATTAGTGGTTCGGATCTAATTTTGGTAATGGATAAGGGTTCTATTGTTGAAAAAGGAACTCAAGAAGAATTAATGGCAATGAAAGGACGTTACTTCTATCTCTACCAACAACAACAAAAAACCAAAAATTAAAGATGCATTAGCTATAATTTTGGTAAAGACAGAATTATGTTAGGTCTCTACTAACCTTTTATAAAAGAGACCTAATCAAAAACAAAGTAAGCAGTTCCAATTCAAAATATTTTTAAATATCAAAAAATCATTATTATTCATTAATTTAAATTAACTATGCCAAAATCCACCAATAATGTTGAAAAAACGAAGGTTGATACTTTATTCAGTCAAAATGCAACCAATAACCAAGTTAAAGAAGAAGAAGAAAAAGAATTAAATCTTAATATTGACCAATTTGAAAAAGATGTTATCTTGAAACCCTCTCCTATATGGTCTCGTACCATTGCATGGAGTATTATTGGGGTAACAGTTTTTGCCGTTGGTTGGGCATCTGTAGCCAAAATTGAACAGGTTGTCACCGCTAGAGGACAACTCAAACCCAAAACCACAGTTAAAGAAATTCAAGCTCCAGTTAATGGTATTGTTCAAGCTGTAAATGTTGAGGATGGACAAAAGATCAAAGCAGGACAATCGATGATTGTGTTTGACTCTTCAGCTAGTGAAGCCCAGTTAGAATCTTTTGAGAAAATTAGTAATTCTTTAATTCAGGAAAATAAATTTTATCGTACTTTACTTAACTCAACTTTAAGTCCTGTGGCTGTAGAAGCAACAATTGTACGTTTGAATATTCCCAATGAAGTTTCCGCCTTAGCCTTAAATCGTGCGGCTTTAGTTTCAGAAAATCAATTATTTAAAATTCAATTATCAGAAACTAGTCGAGGTACAGGAAATTTAAAAGGAGATCAAATTGCCAGATTACAAGCGGCTTTTGCAGAGTTAAATTCTCGTACTAAAGTAGCTGAATTGGAGATGAGACAATTAGAAAGACAATTGAATCAAAATATTCTTCAACTCAATGATCTCAGAGAACAGTTAAATAATGATCGAAAGGTTTTAGCTCAAATAAAACAGCGTAATGAACAAACTATTGCCCAAGCGGAAGAAAGTTTAAGAATTGATCAAGAAATCTTGGGAACAATTCAACCTCTCGCAGAAGAAGGTGCTTTAGCAACAATTCAAATTGAGCGACAAAAACAACAAGTTCAAGATCGTCAACGACAATTAATCGAGTTGAAAGCAAATGGCACTATCGAATATGAAACCCAAAAACAACAAGTTAAGAGTCGTCTTGCTCAAATTGAACAATTAAAAGAAGAAAAGTCTCGTCTTCTTCTCGATGTTAATCAGTCTAATGAGCAAATGAAAAATACGATCGCTATTAGTGAAAAAGATGTACGCGATCGCATGGGAGAAAATAAAAAAAGAATTGCTGAAATTGATAGTCAAATAAATAAAATAGTTGTCGAAAATGAAAAACGGATTGCTGAGGTGAAAAGCCAAATTAGTGCAGCGAAACAAACTATCAAATATCAAGAGATTAAAGCACCAGTTTCTGGCACTGTATTTGATTTACAAGCAGGTGCAGGATTTGTACCTAGAAGTGGGCAGGCAGAAGCATTATTAAAAATTGTTCCTGATGTGGGTCCAGATAATCCTCTCATTGCTGAGGTTTTCGTTACCAACCAAGATATTGGTTTTGTGCAAGAAGGACAAATTACCGATTTAAGAATCGATTCTTTCCCTTACAGTGAATTTGGTGATGTTAAAGGAAAAGTGATTTTTATCGGTTCAGATGCTTTAGAGCCTAATGAAATTTATAATTTTTATCGCTTCCCTGTCAAAGTTGAATTGGATGCTCAACAATTAGTTATTCGTGGGAAACCCGTTCTCTTAGAATCTGGTATGTCTGTGAGTTTAAATATTAAGGTGAAAGAAAATCGTACTGTATTAAGTCTATTTACTGAATTATTTACCAAGAAAGTGGATAATCTCAAACATGTTCGTTAATTCCTTCATTTCTAATTATTGGTAGCTTAATCAGAAAAAAATGACTTCGAATGAAAATTGAAACGATCATCTTAGCAGGTGGTAAAAGTTCTCGTATGGGTAAAGATAAGGCTTTATTGACCATTAACGGAAAACCTTTTCTTGCCCATATTTATGAACAAACAGTTCAATTTAGTCAACAAGTTTATATTGTTTCTCCTTGGCAAGAAAAATATCGAAATTTAGTACCAAACCGTTGTCAATTCATCAATGAATCAATACCTTTTAAAGGACCTTTATTTGCTTTTGCACAAGCTTTAGAATATGTTCAAAGTGATTGGGTGTTATTACTTGCCTGTGATTTACCATATTTGGATTTTGCTATGCTCCAAATTTGGCTTGATCAATTGTCACAAATTTGTTTAGATACCACAGATGCGATCGCTTTTTTAGCACCTAATGAAAAAGGATGGGAATGTTTATGTGGTTTTTATCGAAAAACGGCTCTTAACTCTTTACAAATATATTTAAAGACGGGCAGAAAATCTTTTCAAAATTGGTTAAGTCAGGAAAAAATATTACCTATTCAGATTCAAAATAATAATATTTTTTTTTATTGTAATACTCCCAATGATTATATAAAAATAAACAAACAAAAAATTTGACTAAACCACGTTGAGATTCAGAACAGAAGTTTTTAATTAGAGTAAAAGCTCAATTTTTCACCTTAAATGTTGTTGAACAATCAGCTTCTTTTCTGGTTTTCAAAAATTACCTTTGCCCTTTTGACCTCATCATTTGTAAGAGGTAATCATGTCAAACAATAGACATTTGGATCATTGTTGTAGCAATATTGCCTGTTTGAAACTAACTGATGTTACGCATTTAACTTTTTTGATCGGGATTTGTTAACTATGAGACAGAGTACTCAAAAATTTGTCACCTATTTCTATTATGAGTAACATCAGAAACTAAGTAAAAATTAAATTTCCCGTATATTCGTCAGCTTCATAAAAAATAAATAAAGATTTTTTGCTAATATATTAAAAAATGTGTACAAAGTGATAGACAAGAGCAGTTATCCCTTTTCAAGGAGTTAAAAACAAAATAATTTTGGAATAAGTATCATAGTTATGAGGCTTTTATCTTTCTTGAATTTTATAATTAATTTCGATCGCTTTATTTATTATTTGATAATAAAACTTTATTTTTAGCAACTAAAAAAACTTATCAATCATTCAATATTTGATGATAGCAACCGAGAGAAAACCAATGAATTTTAGTCACGTAAAATTTTCTGCCGATAAAAGTAAAATCGATTTAGTTCAATTACAACAACTATATAAAAATACTACTTTTTGGGCAAGAAGTCGTAGTTTAGAAGAGATCGAAATCGCCATTAACAATAGTAATCCAGTCGTTTCTGCATGGGATAATAATATAATGATTGGTTGTGCAAGAGCTACTTCTGACGGTATTTATCGTGCCGCTATTTGGGATGTCGTAATTGACCCTAATTATCAAGGATTTGGTTTAGGAAGAAAATTGGTAGAAACAGTTATCACTCATCCTTTATTAAATCGAGTGGAAAGAATTTATCTAACTACAACTAATCAACAGAAATTTTACGAAAAAATTGGTTTTAAAGAAAATTCAACTACTACAATGGTTTTATATAATAACTATCCTGCCAGTCATGATTTAGTCAACCAATCTCAAAAGGAAGAGATAAGTGTAATTCCATAAATTGTTTCTCATCATCAGGCTTATGTAATTGCAATTTACCTTTGAGCATTTCTAATAAAGCTTCAGCTAACATTATTTTCATTTGATTAGAAAATTCTGGTAAGGAATGAAGTTTTTTTAATTCTTCTACAGGCATTGTTTGAATATTAATCTGTTCTAGTTCTTGAAAACTAAATTCTTGACAAGGAAAAATAATTTGAATTAGACATTCTTGATCATTTTTATTTTCACTGACATTTAAAGTGATTAAACCAAATTCACTTAGATTAATTACTACTTCTAATAAGTAAAAAATAATGTTAGTTAATCTAGTGTTATCTGTGATAACAATTAAATTTTTAGCTTCATTTTCTAATTGTATTTTTAAGTTTTTATTAGCCGCTTCTAGGGCAATAATATTATAAATATCTTCTAATAATTCAGATAAGTTAAATTCTTTAACTTCCAAGTTAATTCTCCCAACTTCTAACTTGGAAACTTCCACTAATCGATCGATCATTGCCATTAATTTTTTAGCATATTGATAAGCTTCTCGAATCGATTCTTTTTCCTCTTGAGGGTTGTCACATAAGTCATTAATAACTAATTGATGCAATCCCATCAGAGTACTTAGTGGCGATCGAATTTCGTGAACAATTTTACCTAAAAAACCTGCTTTAATCTGACTTATTTGTAAGGCTTCTTGATAGGCTATTTTAGTTTTTGCTAATTCTATCTTGAGATAATCTGTCTGTGTCATAATTTTGGCAAGAACAAAAAATGAATCGCAAAATCAATGGTCAAAATCTGAGAATTTCAAACTCCAATAACATTTGACATATAAAATTAATTTTGCTTAATTAGTTACACAATAAACTTTAATGGTTAATGAATAATTATTTTGCCATTAAAAGTATACAACTTCGATCGCGGACATAATAACGATCACCATTAATAATCGGAGCATTATCGATGTTATGAAAATCATTAGGACTATCGTTACAAGTATCTGCTAAACAATAGAGATTTTTGCCATGAGGTGGACGAGGTAAATCAAAATCCAAACCCTCTGAATAAGCGTTCAATACGCCATAAAAATATTCTTGAGCTTGAGGATGATGTAATGTAAAAGCAATACTATGAGAATAATCTGTTAAATCTGGTGTATAAAGTTTTGTTCCATGCCAGATTAAATATGGTTCATGATCATTTTCATAGGTTTTCAAGATTTGTTCTTGTTGGAATATTTCTAAAGATTGGATTAAATGAATTGCTTTTTTGACAAAACGCAATAAACCTTGTTTGTTTTCCACATCATCCCAATTAAACCAACTGAGTTCATTATTTTGACAATAAGCATTATTATTACCATACTGCGATCGAGCAACTTCATCTCCCATCAATAGCATTGGTGTACCTTGGGCTAATAACAGAATTAGCCAAAAGTTTTTCATCTGTCTCCGTCTTAAATTTTTAATGTGAGAATCATCAGTATGACCTTCAACACCATAATTGGAACTATGGTTTTCATTACAACCATCTCGACTATTTTCTCCATTAGCTTCATTATGTTTTTTACTATAAGAAACTAAATCATGGAGGGTAAAACCATCATGACAGGTAACAAAATGAATACTATGGTTAGGTTGCCTATTTGGTTTGGTGTAAATGTCAGAACTACTTAAAAAACGGGCAGCTAAAGACTTAACAGTGTTATTTTCTCCTTTGACAAAACGACGGACATCATCCCGAAATGGGCCATTCCATTCCCCAAACCAATCACCAAAATTAATAAAATCTCCCACTTGATATAATCCCGCTGCATCCCAAGCTTCAGCGATTAGCTTTGCACCAGCTAAGACAGGATCATTTTCAATATGATCTAGCACAGAAGATATCATTTCAGGTGTCCCTTCAATATCTCTGCCTAAAATGGAAGCTAAATCAAATCGGAATCCATCTACGTGCATTTCCGAAACCCAAAAACGTAGTGAATCGATAATCAAATTATTACAAACAGGATGATTCGCTTTGAAAGTATTGCCACAGCCACTATAGTTTTTATAATGAACCCAATCTTCTTCTAAAATATAGTAAGTAGGATTATCAATGCCCTTAAAAGACAGAGTGGGACCGGCTTGATTACCTTCGGCAGTGTGGTTAAATACCACGTCCAAAATAACTTCTATGCCAGCTTTGTGTAGGGCTTTAACTAAATCTCTAAATTCATCAAGTGGCCCTAGTTTACTTCTATCTGAACTATAGCCTCGATGGGGAGCAAAAAAACTGACGGTATCATAACCCCAATAATTCTCTAAATCTTCTCGGATGACATCTTGTTCGTCAAATTGATGAATGGGTAACAATTCGACGGCAGTTATACCCAATTCTTGCAAATAGGGTATTTTCTCGATTAATCCTGCATAAGTACCTCGTTTTTCGGGGGCGACTCCTGAATTACTTCGACGGGTAAAACCCCCCACATGCATTTCGTAAATGATGGTGGAAGATAAGGGAATACGAGGATAATCATCATCTTCCCAGTCATATGGTCTAAGATCTGCTACCACTGATTTTAAGGCATGGGTACAATTATCTTCACCATATCTTTTGGCTAAGTTGCGATCGTATATATCATCTCCAATTACTGCATGGGCATAAGGATCTAACAATACTTTGGTAGGATCAAAACGTAATCCTTCTTCTGGTTTATATTCACCGTGAACTCGATAAGCGTATATTTGTCCTGTACCAATTCCTTGAACCCAAATATGCCAATAATGATAGGTTCTATTAACTTGAGGATCTAGTTTAATTACTTGAGTGGGTTGATGGGTAACATCGTCAAATAATAATAGTTCTAACTGTTGAGCATGTTTGGAATACAGACAAAAATTGACACCTTTACCCTCTACTCTTGCACCAAGAGGATAAGTCTTGCCTGCCAACGTACGGTGATTCATAAAATTAAATAAACTAATTATGAGAAGCTATAAGTAATAATATAAATCATTTTATATACTTATTACTTATATAATTTTTCTATGCCACTTTTGAGTTTTGTAGTTTAACTTTTTGATGAGATTCGATCGAGACTAATTTATCAGAAACATTATCCCACAATACGAATTTAGAGCAAGCAGGTATATCACTGAGACGAATAGTGGTTGCTTTGGTTAACAGATGACGATTGGCTTGATCACAAGCTTTAAGATTATAGTTAGGTATTTTTTCAGAAAGATGATGAATGTTGTGGTAACTAATATCAGCGGTAAACCAGCGAAGAATGGCAGGCATTTCTAAAAAACTACTCCCTTCAACTGCACCTAAAAGATAATCCCAACCTTCTGTTTTGTGGGCGTAAGCACCTTCATAATTATGTTGTACAAAAAATATGATGATGAAAGCAGCAGCAGATAAACTTAAGACGATCGAATAAACAGTTAAAAAGAAGACTGTATCCAGAAAATAACAACCTAAAATCCAACTAATAACAACAAAGATACTATTGAGAAGTACATCCCAAAATTCAGCTTCTGAACCCCAATAAGCAGAATCATGGGAATAGATAATTTCTGAGATAGTCATTTTAGAGTCTTTTCTTAAGCAAGTCACAATATGCTTGATGAAATCTAAACCACCTGTTATTAGGATTAATCTGGGTTTGAAAGCAAGATAGAAAAAACCTCCGGGAATAGTTATCCATGGGTGTCTTGTCCAATTATAAAATTTTTGCTCTGATAAACTGAGTTTGTCATATTCTTCCGTGGATAAAAAATCTCCTATACCTCGATACTTTTCCCAATCACCGTTGGTTTTATGGTGAAAACTATGATCTTTTGACCACCAATACTGAGGCATGGCATTAACTAAACCAAAAATAAATCCGACGATTCTATTAGTTTTTTGCGATCGAAATAAGGAATAATGCCCACAATCGTGCATGAGAGAAAAACTGCGTAGGGAAAACAGAACCATTAAAACAATTATCGGTGGTAGTAACCAAAGAGAAATATCGATTGCTCTGAATGCTAAAAACCATAATATTCCGTAGGGGATAAGGGTATTAAGGACTTGATAAGTTGCCTTAAGATCATTACTTTTCATGTAAGGGGTTAAGACAAAATCAGATTTTTTTATTATGGCTGTCATTAAGTAATATATTTTTGAAACAAATTTTGGTCGCACTTCATCTTAATTCATTTATAAGTAACACGGCAGAATCAACAATCAACAACCAACATTAAAAAATATCAGCAGGATCAGCAGATTTTAATTTATTGACTGCGATCGCACCTGATAAAAAACACATTACTAAGGTAAGTGAATAGACAGAGATAATCAAAGACTTAGTCATAATTACAGGTAAACCAGTTGCCATTGCTGTCTGATGATAGAAAAAAGTAGCGATCGCAAAACCGGGTATAAAACCAATGCAAGCGAGAATAATCGCTTGCTGAAACACCAAAATTAATAGATAATTATTGGTATAACCCATCGCTTTGAGGGTTGCATATTCAGGTAAATGATCCGCAACATCGGTATAAAGAATTTGATAAACAATCACAATACCAACTATCAAACCCATTGCCGCCCCCAAAGTAAAAATAAAACCTATGGCAGTACTTGTCTCCCAATAATGACGCTCAAAAGCGATAAATTCTTCTTTGGATAAAACTAAAACATCTTCATGGGGAAACTTCTGTTTTAAGCTATTAACAACTGTAGTAACCTCAGCATCTTCTTTTAACTTAATGACTCCAACGTCAATCAAACCTTTATCTCGTTGAGAAAATAAACGCAGAAAATTCAAATCGCTAGTAATCATATTCCCATCTGCACCAAAAGTTGCCCCTATTTCCACTAAACCTCCGACTCTTATCTGTCGACCATCAATTTCTGTTTTCAATGGTTTGCCTGTATTGTAAAGTTGGGCAATGTTACCAAACTCAGCACGGGATTGTTGATCGAATAAAATAACATCAGGTAGCTTCAACTGATCTAGATTTTCTTCGATACCTGGTAAATTTAAAATATTCTCTTTAGGATTAAAACCAATTGCCATCAACTGTCTCGTAGTTTGATTCTCTGGATTTTTCCAAATGCCAAAACCAATATACATAGGATTAACCGACTGTACTCCTTCCACTCCTAAAGATTCATATAATCGACGGGAAGAAAAACTTTTCATGGCAATTAAAGCAGTTGATTGAGGATTTACTAAAAATACATCCCCTTGTATTTCTTGATGTAGTCGAACAGAAGCATTCAGTAAAGCTGACTTAAATCCTAATTGCATAAAGATTAATATATCAGCAAAACCAATACCTGCGATCGCAATCAGCAAACGTATTTTTTCTTTACTTAACTGTAACCATGCCAAAGGAGTTTTCATAATAAAATTTCGACTATCACTTGTGAGTAAATTAAATTTTGAACTAAGACATTATCTTTAGGATTCACAACTATTTTCACCTCTACCACTCTGGCATCAACACTGGCAGCAGGATCAGTTTCTAAAACGTCTTTCTTGCCTATCTTGGTACTAATTTCTAAGACTTTACCCTCAATGGGATCAGGAAAACTATTATTTTCACTGACAATGGTTGCACTTTGTCCCACTCTAACCTTGCTGATATCGCTTTCATATACCTCCGCAATGACTAGCATTTGACTGGTGTTACCCATTTCTACCACACCTTGGCTATTTTCGATGTTTTCTCCTTCATGGGCAATAATGTCGATGATAGTACCATCTATAGGTGCTTTGATCATTGTTAAATCCAAATCAATTTGAGCTTGTTTAATGATAGCCATTACCCTTTCCACTTCAGCTTGAGCTTGAGCTATATCCACAGTTCTGATTTCGGCAATTTCATCTAACTTGGCTTGAGCTTCGACGATTTGTTTTTTCAATGTATTTTCCTGTTGAATCGCAAAGGCTTGGGCTTCATTGATCTCTTCTGTAACGGTTGTAATCGTTCGATTGTAACTAGCTTGAGCTTCCTGATACCATTGTTGATTAGTCGCTAAAACTAACTTTTTCTGATCTAATTCTGAGGTGGATATAACACCATCATCTGCTAACTTTTGATACCGTTGGAATTCTATTTGAGCATTATCCACTTCTGCCTTAAAACGATCGATAGTTGCTTGTTTTTCCTTCGTTTCAGTGGCTAATTGAGCTTTGAGTCGAGTTATTTTAGCTCTATCTGTTGCGATCGCACCTTCTAATTCTACATTTAAACGAGCAATGGTGGCACGTTGGGCTTCTATGGTTCCTTGTTTTGCTCCTGCTTGGACTATCGCCAAATTAGTTTGAGCCACTTTTAAATCTTTCTGTGCTTTTTCTACCTCGGCTTGTTTCGAGTCATAATCAGAAGTTATAGCGATAATATCACCTTCTTTGATTTCACTTCCTTCATCAACTAATAAATTTTTCACTTTTGCTCCTGCCATGCTAGGAGTTGGAGCAATATTAATCACTTCTCCTAAAGGTTCAATTCTCCCTAAAGCACTCACCGAAGTAATTGTCTTTTCTTCTGTTGAGGGTGTTTCAACAACTGCTCGATTTTGGGTTATCTTGATGACATATAGTCCCGTCGCCACCACCGTGAATACACCTAGAACACCAGCTGCGATCGCTATTTGTTTGTTGTGCTTGCCAATAAAGGATTTTGTTTCACCCATTCTTGCCTAACTTTAAACTAGACTGTCTAGTATGATGTGACTTATATCTACATCCTAAACTCTGTGCTATTTAATTGTCAAGGTAAATAGTTAGGTGTGGTGACAAATCATGATGATCCAATACTAAGTCTGTTTAGTTCATCAGGGCTTTCTCATAAAAATCCTACCCTTTTCAGGAATTCCTCCAAAAGCTTA
>JAAHTG010000978.1_pt1 | contig 21693 bp, 18 predicted proteins | sample 6116081 | NCBI WGS metagenome assembly JAAHTG01 (sample SAMN13939989, study PRJNA603662) | sponge metagenome | isolation source: marine sponge | host: Mycale hentscheli | place: New Zealand | collected 2005 | reverse complement strand
TTATTTCAAGGTAATGATGTATTAGGGAATAATGTATTTGAGGTAGATAGAGATGGTAATTTAACAGTAGATGCAGAAATAAGTGCAAGTGGAGATTTACGTGTTAGAGATGGTAGATTCTCTAGAGATGGAGGAGCAGCTGAAGTAGAAATTATAGCTAGTGAAATTGCAGGTGGTATAATAGGCACACAAACAAGTGATAACTTATTATTTAGAAGATTTAACATACCTAAATTTACTATTTCAGAATCAAGAAATTTTTCACATCAAAATTTAGATGTACAAGGTCAAGTAAGTGCAAGTACTTATTTAGGTGATGGTTCACAATTAACAGGAATAGAAACAGACCCATTTCCATATACTGGAGACGCAGAAATTACAGGTTCTTTAATAGTATCAGGATCATTTATCCCTACGGGTAAAACTCCACTTAGTACTTATAATGTTATAATAGGAAGAGAAGCTGGAGAAATAGCTAATGCCCAAACATCATATAATGTATTTGTAGGGGGTAGAGCAGGGGGCCAAGATAATGATTTTGGAGATCAAAATGTATTAGTAGGATATGAAGCAGGATATTTAGGTAACCAAACAGGAAATACTTCTATAGGATACCATGCAGGAAGAGGATGGGGAACAACAGGTACTACTCCAACAACAGGATATAATACTTCTATAGGTTATCAAGCTGGATATGGAGCAGCTACTAGAACAACAGCAATACATAATACTCTTTTAGGAGCATTTTCTGGAAGAAGTATAAACCCTTATGGTGGCGGAAATGGAAATGGTAATGTATTAATAGGATATTATGCAGGGTATGAAAATGTAGGAGATGGAAATATTATAATTGGTTCAGGTAGTATAGGTGAAGACTATATGGCAAACCAACTTAGAATTGGAAATGGAAATTTTCATATAATTTCAGGCTCATTAACAACAGGAGATATTATATTACAAGGTGATGTATCCTCAAGTGCAACATCAACATCATCCTTTGGAACATATTTAGGTGATGGTTCACAATTAACAGGAATAGAAGCAGCATCAGGAGCATTTGGCATATCAGATTCAAGTGGATCATATACTTATTATACATCACTTTCAGCTTCAATGGCAGCTGCAGTATCAGGTGATGTTGTAGAAGTATTTGCAAATACTGTTGTATCTGGATCAGATCCATTAGTAGATACTATTCTATTTAAAAATGGTGTTAACATATTTGGTAATGGTTATACTTACACTTTAAATCATTCTAGTTCAATGGCTGCATTTGCTGATTATGCCGCCCAAAATACAACAACAGGAACAGATATATCTTGCAGTATTAATGAGTTTAATATAAGAAGAATAAGTTCTGATGCTTCCTCTAAAGCTATCTTAATTAATAATAAAACCTCTGGTAAACAAACATCTTTAAATTTACATGGATCTACAATTTATAGTAGTGAAGGTGTTACTTATAATGCAAGTTACACATATGGTACAGTAGATGGAGGGCATTTTTCTGGAGATATTGCAGGCGCAGGATTTCAAAACAATGCATCAAGTGCAGATACAAAACCATATGTAAAAAATGCACATTTTTATTTCCCAGCTGGGTATACAACAGTTGAATATGCTGATAACTGTCAATTTATTGGAGAGACAGGAACATATGCTCTTAATGCAACTGGTCGAATTTCAAATTGTTATATATTTAGTAAAGGATCTATAAGTGCTCATGCAGGAGGCAGTAATGCAGCATTACTAGGATGTCATGTAGAAAATGGAAGTTCTGGTATTGCAGCTCGAGGATTTTATAGAATTTCAGATTCTACTATTATTTCAAGTACTGGATTTGCTGTAAGAACTTATGGTAACGCAAATTGTGAATTAACTAACAATAGAATATATGCATCAGGATATGTAGCTTTAGATCAATATACATCATATAGTACAGGTAAACATATTATTTCAAATAATCTTATAATAACAGATTCAACAACATATGCTGCATGTCAATTAAAGGGTGCACCAACAAATGATTTCTTATTCTCAAATAACACAGTTTTTAATAGAGGAGATAATGCAAATTCACATGGTGTAAAATTAACTAATAATGGTAGTTCACATCAAGTCTATATGGCAAATAATACTATTAAAGTATTTAATGCTAGTGCCAATTGTATTACAGCAGCCTCGTCTGCAGATGCACATTTAGCAGATAATATTTATGATTTTGCATCAGTACCTGTAAATGCATTTGTAACACAATCATTTACTAATGTACCTGATAATCAAGGTAACATCCATTTAACATCATCAGTAGCATACAATTATGATTTTACAGGAGCAACATCAATATCAGGTTCAACATTATTATTATCAGGCTCACTTTTAAATACAGGCACAGTTTCAATAGATGATACAGACTCACCTTACACATTAACAGGAACTCAACAATTTGTTTTAATAGATCCTTCAGGAGGAGATGTTACAGTAAATATGCCAGATGCAACTACATATCCAGGTAGAGAAATAAGATTTAAATTAACACAAGCTGCAGGAGCAAATACAGTAACTTTACAAAGACAAGGGGCTGATACTATAGATGGAGCCACAACATACACAGATTTAGACATACAATATGAATCAATTTCTACTGTTAGTGATGGTAGTACAGGTTGGTTTATCTTCTAATATTTATAACAAATGTATCATCCAAACCAAATAAAAGAAGAAACTCAGGTAATTTTCCAAGATAGGACTATAGACTTTAGAGTTCTAGATAAACAAAATTCAGACCATAAAAGTAAATTTAATGGTAATGAAAAACATTTAGCTGGTCTTTTAAAATTAAAACCTGGTAAAGTATGTCATATTAGATTATATACCTCAACAGCAGGTATAAAAATAGATGGATACGAATTAGAAGAAGTAAACCAAAATTTTCTAGCAGGAAACACCACATTTGTAATACTAGAAAACTCAGGAAAATTCTCAGCTGGAAATGTAAATTATCTTACATTTGAATGTATAGAAATTACAAATCAATTAGGAAATTCTACTCAAGAAATAAAAGTAAGAATAAACGTATTACAAGAAAAAGCAATGGGTCATACTTCAGGCATGACAGATTGGACATCAAATACATACTACAATTTAGAAGATGATATTATAGGACCTGATAAAAGATTATATAATTGTATAGTAGCCCATACATCTACATCAGAATTTGATGATACTAAATGGGAAAGACAAGGTGACTTAGATGAAGGAGATTTAGCAGATTTTGAAGCAGGCTTATTTGGTTTATTTGATGATGATTAACATTCTACCATGAAATTCTAAATATTTTATTAATATAGAATACAAAACTTGTTTTTAATTTTTTCAACTTTTTTTGCATCTTTCTTATATTTTTTCATATTTATAACCGTACATAAATTATAAAGTACATTCAATTAAGTTACACATTTCTGTGTAATTAGTTTCCACATTAAGTTACATATTTTTAATAATAATAATAATAATTTAAATTAACTAATAATGATAATTTTAAAAGAAATTGGTGCTTCCGTAAAAGCTCTCAATGCTACAATCAAAGCGGAAAAACAAGCAGATAGAGATGCTCTTACAGCTCTAGTAAATGAAAAAGTAAGTGAAAATGATGATAGCGCTGTTGCACAGTATCAAGCATTCATAAATAAAGTGAGTGCTGATAAATCTGCTCATTCAGTGGAAATGGTAGATTTTGCCCAACAAGCTAAAGAAAATTTACAATCAATAATAGTAGATGACGCTGATAATGGTCTTATAGCAATAGCAAGTGCATTTGTACAAGCTGATGAAGATTTAGACTCAGCATTAGAAGATTCTCAATCAGCAAAAGTAGCTAGATGGGATGAAAGAATCGCATTAGAAGGAGACTATGGAACTGGTTTCTTAGTAGGATGGAATTCAGTGATGTCATAATCCCAATAAAATAATAATAACATTAAAAAACAAACAAAATGCCAGCAGATATACAAATAGAATTAATAGCAGGAAAAATTAGACACCATGCTCAAGCAGACAAATTAGAACATAAAGCAGACGTAGCTGAAAAAACAGCAGCATGGACAGAGACTTTTACTCAATTAGATGCAGAACATACAGCAAATATTGTTGCATTAGATGGAAACTATACATCACTGTCAACATTTAATTACCAACAACAAATGACTGACCTAGAAGGAGGATATAATAGTATTCTACAAGACTTACAAGTTGCAAGTGACGGTTTACCAGTTTCTTCTCTTGCAGAAGCAAACGCAGCTATTGCAGCACACAATGAAAAATATAATTCTGATTTAGCAGCTGCAATAAATACTGCAGATGCAAGATATGATAAATATGTAGAGAAAGTAGGAGAATTAACTGATTTTACAGAGGGATTCACAGGATTAGCATAATAAATAAAATATAAACAATTAAAAAAATAATAAAATGAGCATATTACAAGAAATGGGAGTCGCAATTGCAACCAGATTTGACTTAGATAAACAAGAAACTGATAAAAAAATGGGTGAAGTTAGAGCAAATTTTGTATCTCAAACAGATATTTATCTTCCTGGAGAATATAGTGAAGATGTAGAATTAATAAATGAGCATATTACTACTTCATTTGAAGAAATGAACAAAGCATTTACTAAATACTCAGCTGCTATTGTAACTGAAGGAGAGAACATTAAAAATTTATTATCAGCTGATGATATTATCAATGTATTTGCAGAATTAGATTCAAAACTTACTGAAGAAGGTGAAGAATTAAATGAAAGAATTTCTGAATATAATGATGAATTATTATCTATAGCGAACGAAAGAGAAGCATATTTTGGATTTGATGATGCTACAGTAATAGCAGCAATGGCACAAATTACAGAAGCTTACGCATAATCATAACTAACATATAATTAAATTATAGTTTTTTAACTATATAATAATTAAATAGGGGAACTTCGGTTCCCCTTTTTTTTCATTTTTTTTATCATATTTATATCATATTAATGTTTTTACCAAACAGGTCATATGAGTATATTATCAGAGTTGGGATATTTTTTAGCACAAAGATTCAAGGAATTGAAAACTGAAATAGATGTTAAATTAGAACCAACCATAGAACAAGACATAGAAATAACAGATTCAACTAAAGGGATTATCCTAAATTCTCCTTCAGGAAAAAGGTATAGGGTTACTATAGATGATGATGGTGACTTTATTAAAGAAGAGATAATCATTTATAATCCAACCCCAATATCTAATAATTACTCTATGGTTTTTAACGGTAATGATACTGTTTTTAATTTAGGACCATCTTTAGAAGGAACAGGATCACAATCAGTTTCATTTTGGATAAAAAGAGACTCTGAATCTCAAAGTAATGATGGTGGTATTTTAACAATAGTACCAAATGAATCAACATCAGATTACATAAGTATATCACTATGGGAAGATACAATTCAATCTTCAATTGCAAATAATGATAATGTTAAAGGATCAACAACACTTTCATTAGATACTTGGTATCATATAGTTGTAATAAAAGATGGAACACCTTCTACAACAGCAATATATGTGAATGGAGAAGAAGAAACTTTATCTACTAATGGAACCTGGAAAGGAAATATTGATACTCCTCAAGCTAAAATAGGAGAAACATCATATAGTGGAGTTAATTATAATTTTACAGGACTAATAGATGAAGTAGCAATATTTGACCATGCTTTAGAATCATCTATTATTGAAACTATATATAGTGGAAGTTTACCAATAGGTACATCCCAATCATTAGATTTAAACACATTACCTACATCACCAACATCATGGTATAGGATGGGAGATTAAAAAAGTAGCTTTGGGGGGATTTATTTTTTAAGTAAAAAAGATGATATACTCACCTCCCTTAGCTCCTTTTAAAAATAATTTGATTTTCCTTAAATTTCTATATATTTTAACAAAAACATTTAATATTTATAATCATGGAAAAAACAGTTTTATCACAAGAAGAGCTAGATAATTTAGCTTCGTTACAAAAACAACAAAACGATTTCGTACTTCAATTGGGGCAAATAGAATACCAAATAAGTACATTAGAAAAGTTTAAACAAAACTTAAAACAGAACATAGAGAGTTTTGAAAGCAAGCAGACAGAAGTAGGCAACCAACTTAAACAAAAATATGGTGAAGGAACCATAAATTTAGAAAGTGGTGAATTTATTAAATCTTAACTGCACTTTTAATAACCTCTACAATATTTATAAACAAAATTAATTTTGTAGAAAATGGCAGAAGTATTATTATCACCAGGTGTATTAGCTAACGAGAATGACAATTCATTCCTTCAAGCACAACCTATACAAGCTGGCGCAGCTATATTAGGTCCAACAGTAAAAGGCCCAGTAGGCATCCCAACATTAGTTACTACATATAGTGACTATCAAAACAGATTCGGAGCTGTAGTAGAAAGTGGAGGTGCAGAGTATACTTACTTCACTTCAATAGCAGCATATAATTATTTTCAACAAGGAGGTGATTCATTATTAGTGACTAGAGTAGTTAGTGGTTCTTACACTAGTGCAACTAGTTCTAATATTGCAAATTCAGACATAGCAGCAGCAGGAGTTCCAGCATCTGCATCCTTCACATATGCTTCAGCAATTTCAACTGAAGATCAAGGTATTGGAGTAAATTTAGGAGCTTCTACTATATATTTTATATCGGGTTCTGGAGGAGATTTTCCAGGAGTTAATATATATAGTTATGATGGAGGAATAAATGGATTAGTACAAGAAATTAACGCTAGTGCCTCAGTATATTTTTCAGCATCAACATCTGGAGGTGATGTTCACATAACTTCATCATATACAGGAACCAACGCTTCATCTTCAAATTCATGGATATTAAGTTCTGGATCTATATATGATGCTTTAGCAGGTACTATGGGTAGTATAGTGACTTTCACAGGTGGTGTTAATGGAACTAATGATACATCATTTACTTTAGAAACACTTTCAGAAGGAGCTGATCAAAATAGCTCAGGCGCAGAAGGCGCAGCTGGAGATTTAGCTAGTGGTACAAGAGATAATATAAGATGGGAAGTGGTCTCTCCAAATACTGCATCAGGTACCTTTAGTTTATTAATCAGAAGAGGTGATGATATTACCACTTCTAAAACGGTATTAGAAACTTGGCCTAATTTATCACTAGATCCAAATGCTACAAATTACATTGAAAAAGTAATAGGAAATTCAAAACAAACAGTTACATCTGACAATGGTCAGTATTATGTTAAAAATGAAGGAACTTATAATACATTAAGTAGATATGTAAGAGTAAAATCAGTAGAAGCAAAAACATTAAATTATTTTGATAATGCTGGAAATGCAAAATCAGAATATACATCATCAATTCCAGTAGCTGCATCAGGTACAATGGGAAGTGCTGAAGGTACTCCATTTGCTACAGTAGCAGGAACTTTCTATGAAAATATAGGAGCAAATACTCAAGGATTAGTAGCAGATAATTATACAACTTCACTTAATTTATTAGCTAATCAAGATGAATACCAATACAATTTAATAGTAGCACCAGGTTTAACAAAACAAAGCCACTCAGCTCCATTAACTACAATGGTAGACACTTCTCAACAAAGAGGAGATAATTTATCTATAATAGATTTAAGAAATTACAACTCAGAAATTAATGCAGTAGTAAATGCAGCATCATCAGTAGATTCTTCATATGCAGCAACATATTGGCCATGGTTACAAACAATTGATCCAGATTTAGGATCTCAAGTTTGGGTACCAGCTTCATGTATGATGCCAGGTGTATTTGCCTTTAATGATAGAGCAGGAGAAGCTTGGTTTGCACCCGCAGGTCTAAACAGAGGTGGAATGTCAACTGTATTAAGAGCAGAAAGAAAATTAACAAATGGTAATAGAGATACTTTATACCAAGCTAATGTAAACCCAATTGCTACTTTCCCTAATGCAGGTGTAGTAGTATTTGGACAGAAAACATTACAAACAGCAGCATCAGCATTAGATAGAGTAAATGTTAGAAGATTATTAATTGAATTAAAATCATACATTTCTCAAATCGCTGATAACTTAGTATTTGAACAAAACACAATAGCAACAAGAAATAACTTCTTAACACAAGTTAATCCGTATTTAGCAAGTGTTCAACAAAGACAAGGATTATATGCTTTTAAAGTTGTAATGGATGATTCAAATAACACACCAGATGTTATTGATAGAAACCAAATGATAGGTCAAATTTATATTCAACCAACTAAAACAGCTGAATTTATCTACCTAGATTTTAACATATTACCAACTGGAGCAACTTTCCCAGCATAAAAATTAAGAAATCAAATATTTATAATTGAAAATAAATTAAAACACAATGTCAGTACTAGATCCTAACGAAATATTCTTCACCGCGTTTGAACCGAAGCAAGCTAACAGATTCATCCTTTATATGGATGGTATACCAAGCTTTATTATTAAAGGAATAAGCGCAATTTCATTAACACAAGGTGAAGTTGTATTAAACCATATCAATATCCTTAGAAAAGTTAAGGGTAAATCAGTATGGAATGATGTTACCATGACTTTATTTGATCCAATTACTCCATCAGGTGCTCAAGCCGTTATGGAATGGGTTCGTTTAGGACATGAATCAGTAACAGGTAGAGATGGTTATTCAGATTTTTATAAAAAAGATCTTACAGTAAATGTATTAGGACCTGTAGGTGATATCGTTTCAGAATGGATACTAAAAGGAGCATTTATTAAAGAAGCTACTTTCGGTGATTACAACTGGGATATGGAAAACGAAGCTAAACAAATCGAATTAACATTAGGATTAGATTACGCAGTACTGAATTTCTAAAATAAAAGAAACAAATATTTCTAGAGAGGAGCTTGGCTATGTCAAGCTCCTTTTTTATATTAATATTTATATTAAACAAGTTATTAACAAATAAAAGATTATGGCAGAATTTAAGTTACCAACAGAAACAATTGACCTCCCATCAAAAGGTTTAATGTATTCTAAAGATAATCCTCTATCTAAAGGAAAAATTGAAATGAAATACATGACCGCTAAGGAAGAGGATATTTTAACAAATCAAAATTATATAAAACAGGGAGTAGTAATAGATAAATTACTAAAATCATTAATTATAAATAAAGATATTAACTATAATGATTTACTAATTGGAGATAAAAATGCTGTTATGGTAGCTGCTCGTATTTTATCTTATGGTAAAGATTATGAATTTACATATGAAGGAGAAGAACAGCATGTAGATTTATCAAAAATTAATCCAAAACCACTTAAAGAAGATTTATATAAAGATGGTAAAAATGAATTCTCATTTATATTACCACATACAGAAAACCAAGTAACTTTTAAAATATTAACTCATGGTGATGAGAGAAAAGTAGAACAAGAAGTTAAAAGTCTTAAAAAATTAAATAAGTCTTCATCTAGTGAAGTAACAACAAGATTTTCTCATATTATTACCTCAGTTAATGGCAATTCAGAAACTAAAGATATTAGAGAATTTGTTAATAATTATCTTTTAGCTAAAGATGCTAGAGAGTTAAGAAAATATTATCAAGAAGTATCCCCAGATTTAGATATGAAAGTATATTTAAATTCCCCAACAGGCGAAGAGGAGGTCGCGGACCTACCTATAGGTCTTAACTTTTTTTGGCCTGACGCCTGAGTATAGAGAACATTTATTTACTACAATACATGAAATAGTTTTTCATGGGAAAGGTGGATTTGATTGGAATACAGTCTATAACATGCCTATATGGTTAAGGAATCTTACTTTTATAAAAATTAATGATTTTTATGAAAAACAACACCAAGCTTCAAAAGGTAATGCTGAGACAAGTTGGGTAGATCCTTCAATGAAAAGTAAAGTTAAAAAAGAAAATAAAAAAATTTCACCACCTAATTTTGCTCAATCTAAACCCACTAAATCTTCATATAAATAGTATTAATTTAATATATTTATAATAAACTAACAGTTTATGGCTTTAGGGGATGACATAAAAAACTCATCAGAGGAATTCAAAAAATTAAACCAGATTGGTGAAGAATTTAAATCTAATTTAAACGATATCACTAAAGAGATTCAATCACAAGCAAAATCTGGTGGTGATTTAGCTGGAGCTATTCAAGAAGCCGCTAGAAATTTGAATGGGTATAAGGGTTTAGCTGATAATTTATCATCAATAAGTAAAAAAACACTTAAAAGTAAGAAAGACTTAAAAGATATTGATAAAAAAATCTATGAAATCTCCCAAAGAAATCTTAGAATTCAATCTAAAATAAAAGAATTAGATGAAAAAAGAGCTAATGCATCAGATAAAGAAAGAGCAGCATTAGAAGCAACTATAGAAAAACTTCAAGATGCTGGTTATGAACTTAACCAATTAGTTAAGGGCTATGAAGAAGTAAAAAATCTATCAGAAAAAATAAGCAAATCAAATCCATTTAAACCTATATCAGATTTTTTTAGTGATATACCAATCTTAAATAAATTTTTAAATAATATAGTAGTAGCTGGGGATAAGTATAATGATGTATTAGTAGAAACTGGAAATAGACAAAAAGCATTAAAAGCAGGTTGGGGAGAATATTCAAAATTAATTTCAAAAGCTACAGCTGCCCTCACTATAGGTTTTGTAAGAAAAGGCATTTTATATGCTGATGAAGCATCTGTCCAATTGGGTAGATCCTTAAACTTATCAGCAGATGCTGCCACAAATCTAGATTCACAATTAAATGATGTAGCATCTAATGTTAGGGGTATTACAGGATTAAATTTAAAACAATCATTACTAGATTTTAATAAAGAATTTGGTTTAACTTTTGAATTATCAAGTGGTACTTTATCCACAATGTCTAAAATGACAAAATTCTTAGGCCTATCAGCCCAAGAATCAAACAAATTAGCATTATCATCTGCTTCAATAGGTGGAGATTTAGAAAAACAAACAAAAGAAACAATAGGTCAAGTATTAGTTCAAAATGCTCAAAATAATACAGCTGTTGATTATAAAGCAGTATTAAAAGATATAGCTAATGCTAGTGCTGCTATCCGTGTTAGTATACAAGGTACTGGGAAAAGTTTAGCTAATGCTGTTTATGAAGCTAGAAAATTAGGATTATCTTTAAATCAAGTTGAAAGTATAGCTGAATCTTTATTAAATTTTGAACAATCAATTACAAATGAATTAAAAGCAGAACTTCTTTTAGGACAAAATTTAAACTTAGAAACTGCTAGATTAGCTGCCTTAAATAATGATATGGCAACTGTAGCTCAAGAAATTTCAAAACAAGGAATAACTCAAGCTAAATTCAGTAAAATGAATGCTATTCAACAAAAAGCTATAGCTGAGGCTTTAGGTATGAGTAAAAATGATTTAGCTGAAAGCTTAGAAATCCAATCTGCTCAAGAAAAATTAGCAGCTCAAGGTTTTAAAGCAGGAGCAGAACAAACCGCAGAAATTAAAAGAAGACTATCAGTTATAAGAAATATATCTGATTTACAAGAACAAGAAAAAGCAAGAGCAGCATTAATAAATGAATTAGGAAGTGAAGCATTAGTACAACAAACTGAAAACCAATCACTTTCAGAACTTCAAGCAGAAGCAGCCCAAAAAATGATTGAAGCTTTTGATTATCTAAAAGCTATTTTAACACCTATAAAAGGAATAATTAAAGGTATAGCTAATAATGCAGGTATAGTATCAAAAGTGTTACTTTTCCTATCAGGTGCTTTTTTATTAAGAAAAGTAGGATTACTAGCAAAGTTATTTAAATCAATGTCTTTATCATCTCTTACTATGAGTCGTAGTATGAATACAGTTGGTGGTGTTGGTGGTAAAGCCTATGGACCTGCAGGACCAGCATCAGGAGGAATGATGTTTGGTCCTAATATGAGTAAAATGAGCAATATGAGCAAAATGGGTAAAATGGGTTCTAGGTTTTTAAAAGCAAGTCCCTATGCTTTTATTGGTGGTTTAGCTGCTGAATATGCTGGAGGAGCCTTAAAAGAATCAGGATATGAAGGAGCTGGAAAAGCAGTGTCTGTAGGTGGATCAGCATTATCAGGAGCAGCAACTGGAGCTATGTTAGGATCAATGGTAGGGCCTATTGGTACAGCTGTTGGAGGAATAATAGGAGGTTTATATGGAGGTATATCATCAGCTATGGGTGAATATGGAGGTGAAGAAACTCAACAATCTAACATAGATAGACAAAATCAAACTGAAAGAAGAGATTTTGAAAGAAGGCAAGAAACTCAAATGCGTGAATTAATTCAAGCTACAAGAGCTAATAGAGAAGATACTTTTGGTCGTCTTTATGGGGCTTAAATATTTATAATAAACATTAAAACATTAATATTATGGGACTAAAAGATAAATTAACAACACAAGGATCACCATTATCTAAAGCTAATGGATCAACTCCACCAACACCAGTAGGAGCAACTGATCAATCTAAATTACAATATGAATATTCTATAAATGGTACACCATATATACCTAAAAAACCACAACCATCAACATTAGATTTAAACGGAAAAAAACCAACTAATGCTTATGATTCAACAGCACCAGTTGAAGGAATAGGGAATATATAATATAATTTTAAATGGGTTCTTTACTTGATTTAAAAACTGACCTTAAGTCTCTTAAGTTTGGTTCTGCTCCAGTCACTGATAGACCTGGTGGGGGTAATAGTGGGCAACCCTATATATCAACCCCAATACCATCAACATCAACCCAACTATCAGGAAGTCTTTTTTCAACAGAAGATTTTTTATTAAGAGGTGGGGCTAATGCTGTCCATAATACTAGAGTTGATGTTTTAAGACTAGGTAAATATTTTACTGATCTAAAATCTCCAAGTGGATTACTTTTTTCAGCTAAACAAACAGTATTATCAAGAATAGGAGTAGCAACTCAAGCTAGTAGTGATACAGATTGGAAAAATGCTCCCTTAAATGAAGGTGTTTATACACCATTAAATACCTTAGCTCAAGCCGGTATTAATTTTGTAGGAGGTCATATTAATAAACAGGGTATATCTCCATTTTCAACCCCACAAACTTATTTAAACCAAAAAAGTAAAATAATAGGTGATGAAAATGGTGAAGGAAATAGATTAGTTGATTTTTATAATGAAAATATTATAAGTTCAAAAATATCACCAATATTATATTCATATTCTGGAGGTCCTAATTCAATATTAGGAATAGGTAAAACAACAATTGAATTATCAGAACAAAGAACAGGACTTAACTCAGGTAAAGACTTTGATTTTTATCAAATGGGATTACAATATAATAGATTTGATATACCTTCTCTACCCTTACCATTAGGGGCATCGTCTTTTTATAATACTTATACAGACCCAACAATAACATCCTTTACAAAGGGTTCATTCCCTAACGCTGTAGGAATTTCAACAGATAATGGTTTAACATTTGGTCAAAGTTTTCAACCATCAGTATATAAATTTGGAACATTAGAATCCACTACTAGAATTAATGATAATGGTTCTAAAACATGGACCCAAGAACAATTAGCAGCAGAAACCAACCTTAATAATAGTACAAAGTCAACAACCCCAAAACTTCAAGATTTCAGAAAACCTTTATTAGAGGATGCAAAAGGGAAATCTACTATAATGGGAATAGCACCTTCTTATAACCCAACAGATAGAAAAACTATAGATAATGAAGAAGGAACATCAAGGATAAATATGAGATCTCCAGGTGCTAAAGGAAATGTTATTGATTATACTCAAGGTAAATTATCTTTAATAACAGGTGAACCCTTAGGAGCAGCAGATAAAATAAACGCATTACCAATATATAAAAGTTCAGCAGTTATAGCCGATTCTATTAAAAATGACTTAATTAAATTTAGAATAGCAGCTATAGATAATGCTAGTAGTTCTAATAAAGAATTTATACATTTTAGAGCTTTTATAGACTCATTTTCAGACTCATATAATGCTAATTGGAACTCTGAAAAATATATGGGAAGAGGTGAAAACTTCTATAAGTACGATAGTTTTACCAGAGATATTAATTTATCTTTCACAGTAGCAGCTCAATCAAGAGAAGAAATAATGATTATGTATAAAAAATTAAATTTTTTAGCCTCTAATTTAGCACCAGATTATACATCTAATGGATATATGGCAGGATCTTTAGTCCAATTGACATTAGGAGGATGGTGTTACGAACTTCCAGGTTTTATAAAATCATTAACTTTAGATGTTCCACAAGAATCCCCATGGGAGATAGGAATACCTAATTTAGATAAAGATGAAGAAAAATTTGGTGGAATAGAATATAGAGATTCCAAAGTTAAAGAAATGCCTATGATATGTAAGGTGACAGGATTTAGTTTCACACCAATACATAAATTTGTACCTTCCAAACAGAAAAATACATTTGAGGGTGAAACTATAATTGAAGATGCTTTTGGAAAAGATAAAGACCAAACAGTGAAAACCATAACAAAATATGGTGAACAAAGATTTATTCAATTAGATGATGGTGGGGGTAATAATGCTTACAACAAACAGAGAAAAGACCCAATAAATATAGAACAACAAAATTAATGAGACGTTATGCTTCAATACCAATAGAACAATCCCCGGATTTAAAGTTAATGTATAAGAATGTTCGTTATCCGGAAATTCCAAGATCTAATACTGACATTTATGTTTATACAACTATAGGAGATAGATTTGATACTTTAGCCTTACAATTTTACCAAGATTCAACATTATGGTGGATTATATCTATAGCTAATAACGAATTACCACAAAATTCACTAACACCACCAGTAGGAACACAACTTAGAATACCATCTAATCCCTCCCCAATTATAGCAGAATATGAAGTAATAAATGAATAAAAAATAAGTTATGACAAATTCAAATATAGTAGGGGAACCTATTAAGTTATATGTTAAAAATCAAATAGATGCTAGACAAAAAGTACAAGCCTCAGGTCTAAATACTTCAAGATCCCAAGAAGAAATAGTATATCTAAATGCAAGAACATCCTGGGTAAAATTAGCATCCAGTACATCTATAACAGGTTCAAGACTAGAATCAATCCCAGAATTAAAAAATTCAGGATTTGAAGATAAAGAATTAGCCAAAAAATATGTTTTATATAATGGTACAAGCCAAATAAACAAAATTATTGATAAAAAAGGTATAGAAAAAGAACTTGATTATCTACAAACACAGGCTCCAAATTTTACAAGAGATCAAATTAGAAAAGAGGCATCTAAGGAACTAAATCAAAAATATACCTCATATCAATTAAGTCAAAGATCAGGAATTGGTTCTGATGGGGCTTATGGATTGGGTGGAAATGATTTTGGTATAGTTCCTATGCCAGGTATTGTAGATGTTAGCATATCCAGTATGGAAATGGGATCTCTTAAAAGAGCTTCATTAACCATAAAAGCTCATAATAAAACCCAATTTGATATAATTGATATGTTATATTTAAGATTAGGTTATACTATAATGTTAGAATGGGGAGATTCCCACTATATAGATAGTACAGATCCAGATAAACCAAAAATTTCCAAAATGGGAACCACTTTAATAGAAAAACATTGGTTTGAATGGGATGGAGAATTTGACTCAAATTTTTATATTTTAGAACAAATAGAAAAAGAAAGAAAAAAATATAAAGGATGTTATGATGCTATATTTGGTCATGTAGTGAACTTTAAGTGGGATTTTGAATCTGATGGTTCATATACTATAAAATTAGACATTTTAAGTTTAGGAGATGTGGTAGAATCACTTAAAGTGAATTTACCCATATATAGAAATTTTGGAAGTGATAAAGATCAAGAGGCATATGATAATAGTATATATGCTAATATTATAAAATATTTATTTAGTAAAGTAAGAGAATTTACAAGAACTACATATGCATCTCAAAATTATGTTAATGTTAATGATATAGGTAATTACACTGGGGTTGATGGTGAATATCCTAAATACGAAACAATAACAATTGGTGGTGGTTTTCTTGGTAAAACTGGAGGATATTATGATGTAGAACATGATTATATGGGGTATACCATTCCTTACCCCTGGATTGAACAAAATGGACTTTATCCAAACTACCCAGAATATTCAAACATACAACAAGACCTCCCAAAAGAATATGAATTTGGTTATCATAAAGCTAATATAAGTGATCTTGATGTAGAAAGATACCCTGCAGATTGGCAAGGACAAGATCCTTATGGGGAAGGAAAAACAAACAGAACAGAAGATGGACTTCAAGCTGATTATGATTTTAGATATGATTATTTAGCACCTAAAGATTATATTCAAATGAATTTCTACCCTTCAGTCTTTAATTATTTTATAAGATTTGGGGCCTTATTACAAGTTATTCAAGACTTATTATTACCATATCATAGTGGCAATTCTGGTTCTCCATCAATAAGAATAAATAATAGAGTTGATCAAAATTTTATGTTTTTTATGCCTAATGTAATATCATCAGATCCAAGAATATGTTTAGTTTCAAATAGTCAATTTAGAAAAACAGAAATAGAGGGAACATATCAATTTGGACTTCCCTTTGGAGAACAAAAAGATGTATTTCCTCAATTAGAACCATTTGAACATAAAATTGATAAAAATCATACTGTTGGTCATATAATGAATATCTATTTGAACTTTAATTTTATTGAAGGTTTATTAGAACAAATTGATATTAAAGGTGATGTTTATTTAATGGAATTTCTAAGAAAAATATGTGATGGTATTAATATAAGTCTAGGGGGAGTAAATCAACTAATTCCAAAAATGGATTCTGAAACTAATACATTATCTATATATGATAGAACTCCTTTAGGTGATATAGCTAAAGTATATAATGATGGTGAAGATCAATACCCTAAAAAGGGTATATTTAATTTATATGGTTTTAATAAAAATAATAATACATCCAATTTTGTAAATAATATAGGTTTAACAACATCTATAACACCTGAATACGCTACTATGATAACAATAGGAGCAGCATCTCAAGGTAGTACAGTTGGTGAAAACACCACAGCTTTTTCAAAATGGAATAGGGGGATAACTGACAGATTTAATACAAAAGTACAAACAGCAAACCCTAACACTAATATCGCAAGTGATACAGAAGAAAGAGACAGACAAGTATATCAATCTATAAAAAATCAATATATGAGTGCCCAATGGGCTAATAACTCCCCTTTATCTTATTTAGGTTTAGAAAGAATATATCCTGCAAATGATCGTGTAAATCATCCTGAATATAAAGATCCAAGTTATTGGAACAGAGTAACAAGTGGTGCTATTTTTGCAGCTAATCTTCAAAACCTTACAGAGGCAACAGGACTTGAATTTATAACATATCATGCAGATGATGGGACAAAAATGAATGCCGAATCTAAATTTAGGCCTTATATTATTTTAGGTGATGTTATAGGAACCAATAGAGCAGCTCAAATTGCTATGTTTCAAGAAATACAAAAAAATATTACAAAAAAGAAAACAAAGAAATCATCAGGAGGTATGGGATTTTTACCTTTTCATCTACAATTAACAACAGATGGATTCTCAGGATTAAAAATTTATAACAAAATAACAGTTCAATCAAAATTTTTACCTTCAAACTACCCAGAACAGTTAAAATTTGTAGTCACAGATGTAAAACATGAACTAAAAAATAACAAATGGACAACCCATTTAGATACAATAGCTCAAATTGATAATCCTATAGCAACTTTACCATTAATTAATGAAACAACAACAATATGGCCTGAACCTATAATCAAGGATTTAGAACTTTCATTTGATAATAAAATTGAATCAGGATTAAATACTCCTTATGATGATTTTGTAACAAATCCTCAAGGTATTAATCTTCCAGTTAAAAGAATGAAAATAAAACAAACCCAAATTACAAATGCTGGATTAATTGATGGTGTTGTAATTATTCAAGATAATAAATCAACAAATGGAGTAAATGCTAATAAATTAAGAGATGCAATTTCATCTCTAAGTAATGTTAATGAAAAAGGAAAAGAATTAGACTCTGGGGGTGATATTAAAGAACGCACAGCAAAAATGGGTGAATCAGTATTAACCAAATTATCAACAACTTTTCCAAATCTTAAATTTCAAATAACAGCAGGTAATGATTTTTACCACCATAATAAAAAAATTAGTGGAGGTAGAAGTGCACATACACGGGGCCAATCACTTGATATTACTGTTAAAAACCAAAGTTATAAAAATGCATCTGAAGAAGATCTTAATAAAGTAATTGTAGAATTAACAAAATTTATAGCCCGAAATTGTTTTGGTAATCCCAATGTTGCATCAAACTTTGGTTTCCTTAATGAGTATGGCTACGGTTATCAAGTTTACGATTCACCCTGGGGTACAGGAAATCATTTACATTTAGTAGCAGATGCAAATGATGGAGCAATGAATTATAATCTTGTTGCTAAAAGAGGGTTAGGTAAATCAACAGACCTAGCTGGTGTTTTAAATTTTGATGGAACACAAATGACTAAAAATCAACTAGCAAAAGATTATTCTGGATATGAAATATATTAAAACACTTTAACATGCCTCAATATTATCCAAAATCTCAATTAATAACAAACCTTCATACAAATGGTAATGAATATATAATATATGAGACAGGAGAAGAATATATAGGACCTTACTATTTAACATCAGATGGGGGTTCATTTTCAGGAACCAACCCTCAAAGCATAGGATCATTAAGATTAATCAAAGCTGGAAAAGGAGATATACCTAGCCTTGAAGTTAATGGAGTAACATCTAATAGTACACCATCTTCTATTCCTATTAAAACTAATCAAAAAATAGATCTAGCATCAAATAATGAATTTCCAGATAATAAGTATCATACAAGCATAGAAGGAGATGTGAATGATAATAGTAATACCATTTATAGAAATTTACCAAAAGAATCAAGATTTTATAAAAGATTAGTTCCATCAGCTTCATCACCACCACCCACTCCAGAAGATTATGAAATAGGAGAATTTCAAAGATATTATTGTTCAAAAAACACATCATTAAGTTATTTTGAAATTGATTTAAAAACTTTTAAAGATCTCAAATCCCAATCTAGAACAATAGCTTATGAATTATATACAGCATTTCAAATTTCATGGTCATTAACTGGTGATAGAGAAAAAGTTTATTCTACAAATAAAAATATTGTAGCTTTATGTGAGAGACAGAAAAAATATTATGGTTTTAGTTCAATTTTTAATGAAAACTACTCCCAATATTATTTGGCCTCAGAAGATTAGATTATTATATTTAGTCAAATGTTTTGGCTAATAGAAAATAATGAACAATTAAAAGAGTTCTATAATAAAGGTTATAAAGAAGCTTACATTGAAGTAATTCCTTATTCTTATGAAACTCATCCTGTTAAAACTTTAACAAGTTTAATTTATTTAAGACCTTTAGAATCAAGCAAAGGTTTTATTTTATCTATAAATCATAGTGAAACTATGCATTTAAACAACGATAATATTAAGGAATTAATTAATAGCTATAATAAGTTGCATGTTTGGGGGAAAAAGGAATTCTTACATTTTTACTTGCATAAAAACATTGATGATATATCATTATTATCACCGGAGTATGAAATGGAGACTACAAAAGCTCACCAATTTTTAAACCAAAGAAACCCAAATAAAACAGATATAAATAGACTTATACCTGTAGTAAAGCATTATGAAACATGTGAAAAAAATTATAATAATTTAAAACAATATATAAATGAACCAATCAACCAGTTTTACAACAACCAAGTACCCTTGGTTTTCAACTCCATCGAAAGGAGTGGTATACAAGTATCACCAGAACTATTCAAAGAACACTTCAACCAAGATTGGGGAAGTACAGTATACACACAATATAATTACAGAACAACAACAACAAGACCATCAAACAGATTTGGTGGGGTTAACTTTGCAGCATTAAATAAAGAAAATGGATGTAGAAAATCTTTTATACCGAGGAATGATAAATTTATTGAAATTGATATTTCTGCTTATCATCCTACCCTTGCAAGTTATCTTATTGATTATAAGTTTGATACTGATGATATTCATGAATCCTTTGCACAAATGTATGGGGTGGATTATAAAAAATCTAAAGAACTTACGTTCAAGCAGCTTTATGGCGGCGTATTTGAGCAGTATAGGGATCTTGAATTTTTTCAAAAAATCCAAAACTTTGTAGATAATTTATGGAATGATTTTCAAACTAAGGGTTTTATAGAATGTCCTATATCTAATTATAAATTTGAGAAATCAAAATTAGAAAATATGCGTCCCCAAAAACTATTTAATTATCTCCTTCAAAATTTGGAAACAGCAAAAAATGTTACTATATTATGGGACATAATTAAAATTTTAAAAAATCAAAAAACAAAATTAGTATTATACACATATGACGCTTTCTTATTAGATTTTGAAGACACTGAAGAACATACACTAGAGCGTATATTAAATGTCTTTGAAAAAAATAAACTTAAAACAAAAATTACACATGGAATCAGTTATGACTTTTGAACAAACTCTTGATATTTATACCATAGAATATGACAACGATAACTTTATAAATTTAGGAGATTTGAACAATAAATTATTTTGCACTTTTGTAAAATCCGAGGAGATTGAGTCTAAAGTCAAAGAACTTTCAACAACATACAGTATAATGTATAATAAAATGTTTGTTCTTTATATCAAAAGCAACGATGAATATGTAATTACATATAATGTTGATCAAGGTAATGTGAGTGAGATTCCACCTAATACAATTTTGGTACATAGGAAGAAAGAAACAAATACATTGTATACTATAAATGCTCTAAATGAGCTAATCAAAAAACTTAATGGTGGTGTAGTTGACACCAAGTTTCCAATCAATTGGCAACACTATAGAAACTGTGTTTTACTTACTCAACATGGGGATTTAAAACAACTCAACACCAAAATTCACGATATAATTGATCTTTCATAGATCATAGTTTGGCCTTCAGTCAAACTCTCATTATATTTAGGTATTATTATTATTAAAAAAAGTTATAAGTATGGATTTAAACGCGATTAAGAATCGTTTGTCATCTTTAAATCAGGATGCCAAACCAAAAACAGGTGAGAAAAAAGACTACACATTAGTTTATTGGAAACCAAGACAAGAGGGAAAATTTCAAATTAGATTTGTCCCATCATTAATAAATAAAAACAACCCATTTCAAGAAATATATATGCACTACGGTGTTGGAAAATATCCAATTGTTGCATTATCTAATTGGGGGGAACAAGATCCAATTGTTGATTTTACTAAAAAATTAAGAACAACAAGTGATTCTGAAAATTGGAGACTAGCTAAAAAGTTAGATCCAAAATTGAGAGTATTTGCTCCTGTTATTGTTAGGGGAGAAGAAGATAAAGGTGTTCGTTTATTTGAATTTAGTAAAACTATTTATATGGAATTATTATCAATTGCTGATGATGAGGATTATGGTGATTTTACAGATGTAGC
>JAAHTG010000976.1_pt1 | contig 21705 bp, 42 predicted proteins | sample 6116081 | NCBI WGS metagenome assembly JAAHTG01 (sample SAMN13939989, study PRJNA603662) | sponge metagenome | isolation source: marine sponge | host: Mycale hentscheli | place: New Zealand | collected 2005 | reverse complement strand
ACCCCTTTTACACCCCGCCCCCTTTTCCTCCAGACCGACTCAAAACCTGCCTTTGCTGGCTATCGCCTATTCCTGCATACGGTTGCCCACTGTTGCATACTCCTGCATACAGGACAATTTCGGACCTTGATGGTTGATTTAGACCGAAAAATGTCCTACATTCAAAACCAGCGACAAGGTTATAAGGGTAGTTAGACATACTAAGAGTGATGAAGGGCTATGCGTGTATCAATATGGAACTCGGAGGGAGTTGCGACAAGACATTTCAACAAATGGGAACTCGTTGTGGGCGTTGTCAAAAATGTTTAGGCGGCAAGGCTAAGTCCAAGGTATTCACTAATCGAACTTGCATCAAAAGAACTTTTGAGATGGATTCGGTAGCCGAGAAAATTGAGAATAACTTACAAGACCTTTTACAGATTCTTGCATGGAATGAGGCCAAAGGTATTAGATTCATGCGACTAAGTAGTGAAATGTTTCCGTTTATGAGTCACGATGAATTAGGTTATACTTTAGATGAATTGCCAAATGCTCATCGGGTTCAAGAACTCTTAACTGAGATTGGAAACTTTGCGACTACCCATGCTCATCGTCTTACTTATCATCCCGGACCTTTCAATGTTTTGGGTTCTAAAAATCCAGATACGGTGCGTCGCACAGTGAAAGATTTAGAAACGCATGGTGCTATTTTTGATGCTATGGGTTTTGAGCCAAGTCATTACAACAAGATTAACATTCATTTAGGAGTCGGGGCTGGCGACCACGATAATGCAATTGCTCGCTTCGTAAAAAACTTTGCGCTGTTGAGTCCGAGTGTTCAACAAAGATTGACTTTGGAAAATGATGACAAAGCCAGAATGTTTTCGGTTAAGGATTTGTTTATTGTGTCCGAGCAACTTGGTGTTCCGATAGTTTTTGATTATCACCATCACAAGTTTTGCACTGGTGGATTGAGTGAAGAAGAAGCCCTAAAGTTAGCAGTTTCAACTTGGGGAGATGTGAAACCCGTAGTTCACTTTTCGGAATCTCGTGGAATGGAACAAGGCTTGGGTAAAGAAACTCCTGCTCATTCGGATTTGTGTTATGGTCCTGTAAAACTTTATGGTCTCGATGTTGATATTATGATTGAGGCTAAGTTCAAAGAATTATCAATAGAAACTTTGGAAGTCTTGCCTTGAGTAGCAAGGTCTTGAAGTCAAAGTTAAATACCGAAACTCATACATAGTTATTCTGGGTCTTGAAGTCAAAGTTTAGGTCCGTTGGAAAAGGCAACTTTTTCAAAAGCCCGTAGAAACTACTGCTACACAGTTTGTCGTCACAAATAGGAAGATAAAAAACTTTTGAGATTTCCCTAACTCAATTTTAGTCACTTTTTGCCTATTTCACACAATTTCTAAAAGGCACACTGCGAGCCTGTTTTTAGATAAAAGTTTCTGATTTCCGAAAATGTTTTAGATTTGAAAAATTGTGATAAATTGTGATTATTGTGGAAATGCAAACTTCCCTTTTTGGATACGAAGGTCAAAACTTTATATGACTGGTAGAACAATAAGTCGTTATGGATTGTGTATATTGTGAATCTAACATTCGTGGTGGTTCAACTATTGTAGTCTTTACAGATTCTTTCTACAACGAGGCGGGTCGTTTCACTGAACATTTGACGACAGATAATTTGTGCTCGATAGAATGTTTGAAAGAAAACTTAGGTCTGGAGCCTAACAAAGAAAGTTGTCAAAGTGAAACTGGGCAAACTTGTAGTCTATGTGTGGCAAAGTTTGAGATGGGTCATAGCATCACACTTGGTTGGGCTAAACCTAAAAGTCAAAAAAGAGGTTGGCACAAAGTTATTACGACACGATATTTCTGTGGACATGGATGTTTAGAAAAAGATTTGTCTAATCCTGAATCACCACTGAATATGAACTTGCCCAAGAAATCACCAGCCAAGAAAAAGAAAAAGGTTACTAAGAAAAAGAAGTGATTTTATGAATCTGGGAACTACCGACCGCACGATTAGACTTTTAGGAGGCTTAAGTATTGTGGTAATTGATTTCTTAGCAAGCGGCGATTGGGAGTTGGCTTTTTTGGCGGTGGGTGCTTGGAGTGTTTTGACTTCAGCGTTTGGGTGGTGTCCTTTTTATCGTATTGGAGGCATCAACACTTGTCCTATCTCCTCCTATCAAGAACTCAATGAATAAGAAGTTTCAAATAGGTTAATGCACCTAATTGAGTTATGGAGAATATCAAGTATTATCGGTTGGAAGACACGAATGTTGAATATCTTGGAGTAGATGTGGGCTTGGATGTTTTACAGGAAGCAGTGGGTGGATATATTGAATCCATCACTCCGACGGGGAATTACAAAATAATTTATTGTAATGAAGAAGGCAGAATACAAGGATTAGAGATAAATGTTTTGGCATCTGGCTTGTTGAAGCAAGTTCTTGTCGGACCTGTAATAGTTGGAATAGATGGGGATTCGGAATGGATGCGTTCATAGTAATGTTTTTACTCTTTATGTTCGGACTCGCCTATGGTGTAGACGAATATGAGGACTATTGAATACTTTCAAGAACCTGAAGTCATTAAGTATGCTAATTTTCTACCTTGTTTGTGGTCGGAAGGATAATGCAATCCCACAGATATTCGGGATTTACCGATACGGTCGGCAATTGTGTTAAAGTTTCTTTGATGACGAGGATATTTATCTCCCAAATGTTTGGCTACTAAGTAAGATTGAAAACTATGTCCAGCAGGATAAGATGAAGTTTTTGCCGTAGAGGATTCTACTGGTTTTATGTAACGATTGACTTGGGCAGGTCGGGGACGATTGTAAAAGTTTTTGTGGGCTAAGATGGTGGGAACAGAATGTTGGATTATGTTTTTGAGTTCTTTTTGGTTGTAGTCTAAACCTTTTTCCTTAAGATATATCTCAAAGGGTATCAATAAGTTTTCATCCGACATCTCAAAATAGAGGAGGTCAGGTTTTTTCATTAGTTTCTCAACTAACTTGGATTCTTGGATTGAATCTGGGTAGTAAGGATTAGGTGAGTTAGTTTGGTATCCCATAACTTTCACCGTGAGTTGGATGGAGCCTCCGAAACATTCTGGACTACTACAAATCAGCCGAAACCTATTGCACCAATCCTCATGCTTCTTCTTTCACTTTTTTCGGTCTTTCTTCAAACTCTAACAAATCAAACAATCAACGAAACAAATAAACGCAAAAATCATAAAACAAAAAATCCGCAATCAGACAAGACTACTCAAAGTGGCTCCAGTTTAATCTCATAGTCACGACTACTTAAAGGTTTGGAAAGTATTAAGTAGCAAGAGGAAGCCACATTAGAGTATGTGGGATAAGCCATATCATAGTGAATCTGGTATGAGTGCCACACACGGTAGAATCTCTGGACAATATATTCCCGACCAAGTTAAAGTTGTTAAGGAAGCCGACTCATTCATAGATAGACTAAAGAAACCCTTCATGCCTACTACTTGGAAGTGGTTTAGGACCTCTGGAGATGCTAAAACTTTCACCTACCAACCTCGTGTTTCTGAATCTGCACAATTATCTTTAGATGTGCCCCGGCAGTTTTGGCCATTTATAGTAGATAGTTCAGGTAAAACTTTTCAGACCGCCGGGTCGAAACTAAACATTAAGATGTCAAGTGATGACTATCTGAAAATGGGTAGTCGTAAAACTGTGACGATGGAAGATGCAGAATCAAAAAGTTTGGTGACAACTACCTTCCCAGTATTAGAGTTCACACAAGATGGGAAACTTTACCAACTGGATTGGGACAAGTTCGCAGCAGAAAGAAAACTTGCTTCGGGTGCATGGGATGAAGATTGGGGATATTCAAATAATGGCAAACCAACATTAGGTCAAGCATCTATGTATGATAAAACTTTGAATCTTAACTGGGACAATCAACTACCGTGGTGGTGGATTATTTTAGCAGGAATTGGTTTGTTAGCCATACTAAAGTTTGTGAGGAGATAATTATGGCTCTTAGTTTTAGAGATAAACAAATACTTTTGTATGAAGGTGGCTACATAGATTCGGACTACATAGATACTGCCAATGATACCGATATTAACAACTTAAGAGAAGATTTTTTAGAAGCAGCAAAGACTATGGATAAAGAAATAGAGGCTGGCAACTTTATTACCGTAGATAAGCAATTTGTGATGAATAATGTAGGAATGTTTCGTGGAATCCACGATGCAGGTGCACCAGCGTTGAAGTCAAGGAATTATGTTTTTAACTTTGAGTTTGAGGATGCCCAGTCATTTGATGAAACTCACAATTTAAGTTTAGTCTTTGACCTCACAATGCCAGCATCACATATCAGAAGTAATATCGGAGTCGGGCTGGAACCTTTGATAAGTTTTGATAGGCAGTTTTACGATGATTGGCAATTTGTTCCTTCTTTAGAGGATTGGGGTAATCACATTTTGAACTGGACTCCAGCACAACTTATACAGATGATAGAAAAGGTGTGATAACATGGTAAGTTTTGACGCTGCTACTATGTTCGGGACAAAGTTTGAGGACATGGGAACTTGGGAACCTGTTTTTCACGAAGAGTTTGATGAACTTAAGAACACTGCACCAGAAGTTTGGTTATTTGAGGTTGATGAGAATCATTTTATTGAAGCCGATGAAAGAAGATTGGACGCAAGGCTGAAAACAGGCCGAAGAGTAAAAGAAACTTTTTGGGAACGACAAAGAACTCTTTCACTACCTCGTTTATCAGATAAAAGAAGGCAAGTTACTAATAATTATCCACGAATAGAGTTTCAACCTACTAAGTTTGTAGCCTTAACACAACCCAACTCTCGTGAAGTTTTGTTACTCGTGCCTACTAAGTTTTACTGGGATGCTCACTTTCACGAAAGTAAGACTGTAAGTGAAAGAGCCAAACCTCCATTCTATTTACAAATTATCGTAGACGAAATAGTATTGGAAAGTTTTTTAGATATTAGGTCCTGTGAAATTAGTGTGCTCACTGAAATCCGAGATTTTGATTACCGTCTACCAGAGGTAAAACTTTTGAACTGGATGGAAAGTTCTCCTCTACTGGATTTTGTAGATGTGGCTCCGAATCCTTTGCGACCCTTTTTGTGGTATTTGGAACTTAAACCTTTCTTGAGTCCAGATAACCGGAATTATTATTGGGGTGAAGGAGGTGGTTTCAAAAAAGTAATTCAAAGACCCTATGGATTTTACAATCCATATTTAGACAATCGTAATTATGGTTTGTTACCTGCATCAGCCATATATCTATCTCTTGATACGAGTTATACTCGTTCAAAAGTTCCTTCTAAATCATGGGATTTGATAGGTCACGGAAAGCCTATGATGCAGTGGGCTGGAGATGACCCTAAATATCAAGCGGAAACTTTTAATAGTGAGAACCTTTACGAGATAATGATGGCACACGATTATACCACTTTACCAAAACGAGGTCTTTGTCCTATTTGTGATGGAGCAATACCAAACAATGAAACTCCGGGTGCGTATCCGGGTGCTCTATCTCGATTTGATAATGAAACCGAAGTTTGTTCTGCTTGTGGAAGTGCAGAAGCCCTGACTCCTATGTTTAGTGAAGAAGGAAAAGATTTAATGGTAGCAGGTATTCAAAATGATGAATGGGATTGGTGGAAGGCTGGAGTCTTGATGGGTCGTGAACCAGTAGATGAGATGATGGAAGCCAGTAAAAGGGCTACTGAAATTATGAGAGAAAAAGGTTTCACTGAAGGAAAACCCGGAGATTGATATGATGTGGTCTTGGAAAGATAAAATTACACGAAAGGAATTATTGGAACATCTGTTTGAGTTACCTCGTGTGCCTGCTGCCGAGTTGAAGGAGGAACTGAAAAAACGAGACCAGCCTGTAAGTGGTAGGCAAAGAGATTTGTGGATGCGATTATTGTTTTATGATATTGCGAACATGAGCATCGAAGGCATTATACCTCCTGAGATTTGGAAAAAGTTCTACGATAATGCCAACAAGTCCTTGAAGAACTCTGAAGAAATGACAAAATTATATTATGAATTGATATTAGTATTGGAGGCATTATTATCACAACACTTCGTATTGAATTGGACAGATTTCCCAGAGGTGTTGTTAAAATGAGTGAACTTAAGATTAGATTAGAAACCGAAGAGTGGATTTACTGGGAATATCTGGAGGCATGACTATGATTATGGACTGGACACCAGATAAGTATTACATTATGAAAGAATGGGGTATCAACCCTTACGACCCCACAGACACTATGGAGGGTTTGGATAAACTTGGTAGAAATGGAAAAGGGAAAGAACTTATCAGGTTATACGAAACATTAGCAGAAGCCACACTTTTACCAATGAAACTGGGGAGGCACGCAATAGGAAGGAAGATGAGAAAAGAAATTATGGGTGTTATTTATTTCCATAATAATCTTTATTTTCCACGCACTGTTGATGTAGAGGTGTGGGTAGAGAAGTATAACCAAACTTCTCGGCTGCTAAATTGGTCGCCCTCAAACTTTGTTGATTTGATGAGAAAACAAGGATTCTTTTTAGCACATATGAAATACGGAGTGGAATAGTTATGACAGAATGGATTCAATACGGAGGACCCTGCAAAAGACAGTGCAGCGTAGACAAAGAAACTTTAATATGCTCGGCGTGTAAAATGTATTTTGGGAAGGTGGAATAATGGGAACAAGATGTATCACAGTAGTAGAAGATGAAAACGGAGAAGAACTTTGTCGTATTTTTAGAGGATTTGATGGTTATCCATCAATTCACGGAGATGAGTTAGTTGCGTTTCTGGCTCGTGGAAGAGTGCAAGATAGAATAAAGATGACTGATGACAAAAGTTTTCTTGGAATGGGAGATGTGGCATCGAGTTTGATAACTTATTTGAAAGGTTATCGTAAAGATTACACAGACCCAAGTTCAGATAAAAAATGGAGAGAACCAAGTTCAATCGGAAACAAGATTCAACTTATGCCCGCAGGAACAAAAGATGTTGGCGAAGAGTTTATCTATACAGTAGTCTATCAAGGCGACAATCAATTTGCTAAGGTAGATGTGGTGAGCATTAGTGATGGAAAGCGGGTTACACTGTTAAGTTAATAAGGGTGATTTACCCTAAGTAGACTATGGACAACAAGATTTGGGTTTATACTACAAAGAAAGAGGCTTTAGATGGTGCATCATCATGGCTACAAGCAAACGATATTGATGATGTGGTTTCACCAAACAGATTGGTGCAAACTTTGATTCCAAATACGATTCACGAAGCCGACCTCGGCGAGAAATGCTACATGGTTGTAACTTTGGGAACAGAGGCTATGGAGTTAATCTCGGAACAACAATCAGTTAAGAGAGCAGCAGTAGCAGCACAACTGGAAACTTTGCGACTCAAGGCTGAAGCCCTAATGGACAAGAATCCATGGACTAAGGGGATGGGAGAATGACCCCTTTAGCAGATTCTTTTATTCGTGTTCGCCTGAAGAAAAATCCAGATGGAACTAAAACTCTAATTAGTAAAGAAGTTATTGTTCGAGATGAGGAAGAATGAAAATCACAAATGCTTTAGGTTTATTTGATGGAATGTCTTGCGGGCAAATTGCTTTAGAACGAGCAGGAATTGAATGCGATAATTATTACGCTTCCGAGATTGATAAATGGGCTATTGAGATTACTCAAAAGAATTATCCAGATACAATCCAAGTGGGAGATATTTGCGAGTTATCAAGTAAGGACTTGCCTACTATTGAATTGTTAATCGGCGGTAGTCCCTGTCAAGGTTTTAGTTTGGCAGGAAAACAGTTGAACTTTGATGATGAAAGAAGCAAGTTATTCTTTGAGTTTCTTAGACTAAAAGATGAGTTAAATCCTAAGTATTGGTTGCTGGAAAATGTCAAGATGAGAAAAGATATTCAAGATGAGATTTCAAAGTTAATTGGAGTAGAACCGATTGAGATTAACTCGGCATTGGTGTCGGGGCAAAATAGACGCAGGTTGTATTGGACTAACATTCCTAACTTGAAACAACCCGACGACCTCAAGATTTCGGCTCACTCCTTGTTGGATGACAAAAGTTATCAAGTAGCCACAACTCGAAAAGGAAAAGCAGGTGGACCACGACAAATAGTCAAACCTCCTACCGATAAGTTTGGTTGCATTACGGCAAGTTATGTGAGTGGTGCTAATGGAGATGGTAGACCAGCCAAAACAAAGTTTTTCGGAGACTATGCTCCGGGACGAGTTGAGAAACTTAGCCCCAGAGAAGCAGAGCGATTACAAACTTTGCCAGAAGATTATACCGCAGGAGTTAGTAATACTCAAAGATACAAGATGATTGGAAATGGCTGGACCGTAGATGTTATCGCCCACATATTTAGAAATATAGAGTGATAGGCATGGGACTTATAGAGCGTTTGAAAACTTGGTGGCATAGAGATTCTATAAGAATTGCTGGCACCAGTGGTATGACACTCAAAGAACTTAAACAACATCGAAAAAAAAGTTTGGCTACCATTTGTGAGAACTGCAAGGCTCCACATTCTTTACGACTAACTTCCGAAGATACTTTAACTTGTAATCTTTGTGGACACGAACAAAAGGTGAGATAATCATGGGAAGAAAATGTAGTGTCTGTAATATAGAAGGACATACTGCGAGGAACTGTCCTGCCAGCGAAGAAGAACGACGCAGAGCAAAACTTCCTGCACCAACTAAGATTCATATCACCATCGACAAGAAACTTTGCGGTGCTGAACCTGAAGATTGGCCTCCTCAGTGGTTGGAAGATGACATGGCACAAACTTTACCTGTATGTGAGGAGTGTGCGGTTCTATATCAAGAATTAACAGGAAGAACTATTGTATGGCCAAGAGTGACATCGGAAAATAATTCCAATTCAGAGGCTTAAACTTTGGGTCGTAAATCAGATAGTAAGCATGGTGAGCATTAGTTGTTTCCGAAGGTTGCATAACTCTATCTAACATCCAAGATTCCACAGCATAAAGGTTAGCATATGGTGTCCAGCCCGATGCGTTTTCTACTGGTTTTAATTTATCCTCAAAATAAACTTGGTATCCTTTCTTAGATTTGGTGCGAACTATTTCAGAAATCACCGCTTGTTTAGTAGTGATAGGTTGAATCAAATAAGATTTAGATGTGGAAGCATCGTAAAAAATATAGACCTTTAGCGGGCTAAAACTTTCTTGAATGTCTGTGACAATACCGCCGGGACTAATGGGGTAAGTAGCGACGCTATAATCAGGATTGAAGGCGTTGAAAAAACTTTGATTATACCATGGAAAACCAGTGTGCATATCTTGGTTATCTTTTTGATGAGGAAACCACAATGTCATACTAACAACTCCTGTGGAAAGGCTTGCCAGTTCAAAGTAACTTGTGGCTTACACTCAGAACAAACTGTGGGTTCGGGTTCAGTAATAAAACCTTGTAATCGCTCTAATTCAAGGGTAGTTAGCAACTGTCCATCCATAAGTCTTGACATCAAATCATCGACTGTGAGGGAATCATCTACTCCGCAGTAAGAACATTCCATACTTAACTATTGGGTAATCGTCTACTTAAAGTTTATGTAGGTGCTACAACCTATCAGATACATGAAGTGGTTAGAAGACCCCGCCGTGCAAGGTGCTATTTCAGATTTCGCCAGAGGTCGTGAGGTAAAACTTACAGTTCATAGGTCCTTAGATAAATCTGAGGATTTCGGGTTTCGACAACAAAGGTTTCGCAAGTCAGATTCGGTCGAAGAAGTTCTGAAAACTTTAGGTTGGCCTGACCGAGATGTGAGTTTATTCGTCGGCACCAATAATATGAATTGGACTATGACAAGATTACCACCTTCCTTACGAACCAGAGGAATCACAGGTTTCAACAAAGAAGCCATAGCAGAATATCGAGAGTTCTGGAAACAAACTTTAACTCGTGAAGGATGCGAAAAGTTACAAGTAGATTACGACACTATTTGGAAGGGGAAAGATTTAGTCTGGGACATTGATTTGCCAGAACATCCGGGTGCGGCTTTTGGAGTGGCTAATGAAATCGCAAAGTTTTTAGAAGTCACGCATGACCTCCATCCGCAGATTGTGTTTTCAGGGTCCAAAGGATTTCACATTTGGTTGCAGGCTGAAGAAGCAAAAGTTTTAGCGCAGAAGGTAAGTCCTTACTTTGAGTCTACTTATGAAAACCAAAACGATGCCTTACGATACCAAAGTAAGATTTATCGCACGGTGGTTGAGGCTATGTTTGATGAAGCCACAACTGGAACCAGCATTAACTATTTGGATTTGGCACCTGTGCAAAGACAAGGTGTGATTCGTTGTCCATATAGTATTCATCCTAAGACTGGACAAGTAGTTTGGCCTTTGGATGCTGAAGAAAGAGCAGCGTTAGAGAACTTAGTTAGAGAAAACTTTCAAGTAACTCTCTGGGAGATAATAACTACCATTCATCCATGGACTAAAACTAATGAAATCGAGCGAGAAGATTTTCCTGAAATGGGTATTCATCCATTTCGTGAGGTTTGGCAGCGTGGTTTTCCAATGTGGAAACTTTAAGTAGTCGTAGACATCTATACTTGGTATGAGTGTGCCTGCTGTTAGTCAAGATGAGATTATGAAAGCACTAATGAGAGAGAAAGCCTTGATGCAAGCCTCAACAATTTCTGCACCTCCTCCTATTACGGCAGAAGAGATTGTGGCCGATATGCAAGCACAGGCAAATCCGGGTCGGGGTAGTCAGAAAATCGCTGGCAATCGTGATATGGGGAAACCTAAAGCCACTGGTAGTGGAATCGACCATGTAGACCTTGAAAGTTTCTTTAATGTTCCGGGTCTAAAACAAATGCTCAAAAATGATAGAAAGTGATTGTTATGCAGTTTTATGAACTAAGTAGTTTATTCACTATTAAAGATGGAAAGGTTACCGAGGCAGATTTGTTACCTCTTCTTGCATCCAGTGATTTCATAGATGCTTCTGCTGAAACCGACTCAACCGATGATGCTGAGTCGTGGGTTGCTTCTGGTGAAGCCCTTGTGGGTCGTGACATAGCCATGAATCTTTTGAAGAATGTTTCTCCGACCTTGTTAGGTGCTTCTGCATATCCAATAAGTTTTCCTGCTAAACCAGATACGGGTTGGTGCGTCCTAAGTTTGGATAAAGACGAAAAAGATTGTTCACTAACTTTTTTCTCCCCAGAATCCTCACATCAGATTCCCTCTCTTCGAGCGTTCTTTCAAAAAATAGGGGATGGAGATTATATCTCGGCTTTATTTGGTATGGACAAAGTAATGAATCGTGATGCTGATAGGGGACCACTTGACTTAGAAGTCTTATTAAGTTTTGATTTAACAGATTTTACTGTGGATGGCACTTGGTTTGATGGTGATGATGATTGGGGTTACACCCCTTGGGCTGTGTTTTTTAATAGTTGGGGTTACTCAAGTAGTAATTACGCAGCATGGTGTTTGAGAATGGATGATTTTGAGAAACAGTTGCTTAACTGGTCTAAAACAAGTATTGATGAGATATTGGCATTCATCAATGCTAAGGTTTAAGTAAGTGCTACAACATAGCAAACCTATGGGTGTTAAAGAATATACCGACCGATTGGCTATTTGTAAGGCTTGTCCTCAAATGGCTAAGAAATTAACTGGTAGTTACTGTCAGTTGTGTGGTTGTATCCTTAAACTTAAAGCCATGAAAGAAAATGAAACTTGTCCTCTGGGTAAGTGGTGATTAGATGTGGCAAGTAGAAGTTGGTGAAGCCATAACAGGTTCAACCTTTTACGATGCCAAAGTAGAAAAACCGGGTTATGTTCATACTTGGGGTAGAGGTGGAAAAAGTTTCGTGCCTTCTACGGTGTTTTGCCCACAGTGCAGTAAGTTAAGAGAGCATAATCATAAATCAGGAAAAGTAGAACTCAAAAGAAATACTACCGAGGATGATTTTTGTTGGAACATAATTTACGATGAAACTTTTTCATTTGGTATTTGTGGAAGTTGTGGCTGGGAACTTCGGAATCCCACAGAAGATACCGAAATAGAAAGTTCACGAGCCGTAGGTGAAGACCACGCTGTTGAGCAAGAATGGATTGGTGAAGCCGAATATGACGGTGGTTATTTTTGGCTAAGTCCTGAAGACTACCAATCATTGTTTCAAGTAGTAATCAAGGCACATCGTAACAAACTTAATTTGAGTCCTGCGGTGCTGGTAGCCGAATCAGGTTACTTGTTAAACAACAAAACTTTCCTTCAAGTAGTTAAGGATAAACAATACCAAGAGGCCGACGGTCGTATTGGAATCCCTCGACAGTGCTGGCAAAGTCTTTAAGTATCAGCATGACGCATGATTTATTGGTGTCGTTGTGGTAAGCAAGGAAGAAAAGGAACTGATTGAACTTAGAAAGGAATGGGCAGATACTCCTATTCTTAACTTTTGGCACGATACTAACGATGCTCCAGATGCTTTCTTCGACCAATTGTTAGCGGCTGCTCGTGGTGATGACGAGGAAGATGAAAAGTTATCCAGAACTACAACTCGTTCCACAAGTGGTGCTAAGACAGCCAAGTCCTCGTATGGTGGATTCAGTGTTAAGTCTCCAGAAGTTAAGTTTCCAATTACGGCTAAGAAATGGGGAAACTTTTGGGAAGTTCTAACGGCTATGAAAAAGAATCGTGGCACGGAAAACATTCCTACCAGAGCGCAGCGTAGAGCAGGCGTTGATTGTCTAAACTTTACAGTAAGCAAAGGTTTGGATATTAAGATGGGAAAGAAAAGATTAGGAACTACGGCTTTTGAGCGAGGACCCTTTAACACTGTGATAACTTATGAAATGGTAGACCGTCAATGTAACTCTTGTAAAAAGAAGTGGACAGTAGATGTTAAATGGAAAGATACTAAACAAGGTAAAACTTGTCCCGAATGTCGCAAGCCAGATGATTTCAAAGATATTAAAGGTCCTTATGCAGTGAATACTAATACTTTACTTTTCCCTGTGAGTTTAAGTTCCGACGGCCAAACAATTGCCTTTATGATGTTACAAGGTGCTGAAGCCAAAACTTTTGCAGACTTGAAACCCGGAGACCGTATTTGTGTTCGTGGATTTATCAAAGGACAATGGTATGATATTACAGAACCTAATGGTGCGGGCTTAGATAGAATGCGACCCAGCACATGGATTTTCAAGAAGGCTTTAGCCAAAGGTGGTTTAGGAGTTGTGCCTTTGATTACATTAGGCGGAAAACGCTTTGATGGCTATATCAAGTCTGCATAGATTTATATGGTTGAAAAGTCCTATAAGTATTATGGACTCCCTCTGGACACCTGAAAACTTTAACAAGTTTCTTCAGAGTATGCCGATTACCGAGTTTGATTTATCAGAAGGTAGTAGTTGTTTAGAAGATAGTGTCAGAAACTTTGCTCGTGGGCAACTACGAAACTGGAAAACTTGTGAGTTGTATCCTGTCGTGGGGTATTCTCCAGAACATATGGATGAACCTGAAATCATTGGAGTCGCTGCCATAGGAAGTCCTCGTAATAACAAAGTTTCATCAGTGGCTCTGTATGCCATCGAAGAACACCTACCTGACAAACTTATTGATTGGATAGACGATGTTATGGAAGTTGGAGATGGTTTGGATTGTGTTTGTGAAATCATGTTGGCTTATCATCGAGCAGTGATTCCAGTCAGTGGTGAAACTTTATGGGATTATGAAAATCTTTTTACTGAGGTTTTGAATGGAACTCGAAGCACTAATTATCTTAAACTTAAACAATGGAATAAGATGCCTACCATTCAATCTACCACAACTAAACTCCTCCAAACTAATACCATAGTGACATCAGATTTTGAATACACTAAAAGTTTCAGGGAGGAGTGGGTATGAGTTGGGAGTTTTACGATGCCCATCCAGTAGAGGATAAAGGTTATCGCTGGATAGTCGTTGTGGCATTCAGTGTGCTTGTTTTACTGGCAGTATTCGGTTTCGCAGCATAAACTTTATATTAGTGGTATAACATATACTACTTAGAAGTGAGTGTTATGAACGATAAAGAAATGAAAGCGTGGACTGTGATAATGAGCAATAATGTTCAAAGAACGGGAAGCGATTTGTGGAAGGTGAAAAGCAGTGTGGGTGACAAAATATATTCAGTGATTCGGTGGGGTAGTAACGATTTGCGTTGCGACTGTCCGGGTTTCCGTCATTACACACGATGCAAGCATATTGATGCTGTGCGTAAAATGTTGGATATAGCAAAAAACAATGGGTGATTAAATGGGTGAAAAGAAATGGATTCCTGCGGTAGTGGGATTATTAGAACAGAGGGCATTAAGAAGTGTAGATATTGAACGGGACTTGTGTATGCGATTCCGACACGCACCTTCGGCACGAAGTATTACGGCAGCACTTAACGGCGACCGCCGTTTTGTTAAGTTAGGACAAGCACACAATTCATCACTCTTCAAAAGAAAAAGCCATAAAGTTGCTATCTGGGGATTGCGTGGTGCTAACTATTCAGAGGTGAGTCCATATGAGCGAATCTGAAACTTATGTTATTTTGATTGAGTTTGAAGATGGTCGTCGAGATGTTAGCGATTTAATTTTCCGAAGCAAAGATGAGGCCGAATTGCATGGTTCAACCTTAGAGTCTGCTTCCGAAGTTTTGTGGACTACCATCCGCCGAACTAATTTGGTTTGAGGTGAGCACATGAAGTGTGAAGAAAGAGGTATGTGTAATAATCCTGAATGCGACCGACCTATTGATAGAACTTTTCAACGATTAAACCAAACTCAAACCGACTATTGTAGTTTGTATTGTAATCTGTATGTGAGTCAAAATCTTAAGCAAGTTAAAAGAAGTGATTCTAAACATCACAAAAATCTTTTCATGTTTCCTATTATTGAAACGCATTGTGAAAATTGTGGTAGCAAGGTGGAACTTAAGTGGCAACATAATAAATCCAATAAACATTACTGCACGAAAGTTTGTAGAAATGAAGGTAGGAAAAAGTTGCCAAAACGCAAGGGACAGTTGTTGATAAATATCTTAAGGTTAATTCGAGATAATGGAAAAGTTTGGTGGGAAGCAAATGCGGTGGCTAAAGTCATTAACGATAAACAATCAGTTTTCACGGTGACTGGTAAAAGTATTGGAAGCCATATGAAGTATTTGGCATCTAAAGGTTTAGTTAAAGTAAAAGATAATCGAAGCCGGCCTAATGAATACCGATTCAACACCATGTATCGAAAGCAACCGTTAATCCCACTACTAACCACAACACTTAAATAGGGGAGTCCCGTATTTAAGAGAGTGAAAACTACGGGGAATAAGAAGTGGTGGGACTTTTGGAGGCACTACAAGCGCAAAAGTGGTGCTGTGGCTTATGCTAAGAAACACAAAGGTCTGTGGGTTATTATAGAATGTAGCCCAGATATTTTGACTCAAGAAGAACTTGAGGATTTGGGAGTTTGGATAGTCGGTCGTGCCGATGAATACTTATTCTTTCAAGCCAAGCATGGCAAGGATTTCCAAAAATACTACCCTGCTGTGGAATACTGGAAAGACGGAGAACTCTTGAGCACTGTCTAAGAGGTATTTAACACAGACCCTTAACTTCATAAGGGTATTGTGGTCTATAACTAATATGAAGAAAGTGATTTTTACGGTGATAATGATGTTGATGAGTGCAGGATGTTTAAGTGCGGATGCCACTGACAACCCATTACCTACCGAAACTGAACCTGTTAGAGTTGATACTCAATGGCAAAATGATAGCCATCAGTATTGGGGCGTTGCGCCAATGAGCATGGCTAATACTACGGTGATTATGTTTAACCAAACTGGAGATGTTAATATCACTTTGAATCTAACGGCCTTCTTCCACGAGCCTTTGGCGTGGGAACAAGGTTCGGTGAACTATACCTTAACTTATCAGAATGAAAGTTGGAGTGTAGTAGAAAATAAGTCCCAGACGAATCATACTTACAACATATCAAATGTGAGTGGCAACCTGACAATCGAAATTAGAAGCAACGGGTCGGATAATCCCACCGATAATTATCCCGGTGATTACTTCATAGCCGAAACCTACATTGAGATGTGGAATAAGGAGTAAAGTTAATAAAGGATAAACTACATAGAGGAAGTGAGAAAGATGAGTGATAAACCAGCAAACATGGAAGATGAGCCTTGCGAAGAGTGCGGCTCAAAAGAATGGACGAGAGATGAATCGAGAGGAGAAACATGGTGTGTGCTATGTGGATGCCTTAAGAGTCAATTTGAAATTGATTACGGCAAGGATTGGAGAGTATTCTCCGACGGTGAAGGTTCAGACCAAGAACGCACAGGTATGCCCTCTACCAATTTGCTACACGATAAAGGTTTGACGACTGATATTGGATGGCAGAACAAAGATTATGCTGGCGGAGCCATTAGTGGTGAATCAGCCAAGCGTATGAATCGTTTGCGCCGACAGCACGCCAGAACTCGTGTTCGCAACAGCACAGAAAGAAACTTGGTATTGGCATTGGGTGAACTTGACCGATTGGCAGGTCGTATGGGTTTGCCACATTCAGTTCGTGAAGAAGCGGCTTACATCTACCGAAAAGCAGTGGAAGCCAAACTTGTGCGAGGCCGCAGTATTGAAGGTATGGTGGCTGCTTGTATCTTTACGGCTTGTCGTCGTAGCGGAAACGCACGAACACTTGATGAAGTCGGGGCATATAGCAAAACCGGGCGTAAAGAAATCGGTCGCACTTATCGAGCCTTGTGTAAAGCCTTAAAGATTCATGTTCCTCCGACACTACCGACGGAATATGTTCCTCGATTCTGCACCGACCTGCATTTGCCTATTGCTGTTCAAAGTCGTGCCTTGAAGTTGTTGGAAGGAACTCAACGACATGAGGCCATGGCTGGGCGTGGACCCACAGGTATTGCTGCGGCAAGTATTTACTTGGCAGGTATTCTGGAAAACAACCGCCGCACACAGCGAGAAGTTGCTGATGTGGCAGGAGTTACCGAAGTTACCATTCGTAATCGTTTCAAAGAGATGTGTGGCGTTTTGGGTTTGAACCCAGATAGCCCATGCGACCCAATAAGCGAATGATTAAATATCAAAACGACGAAGTGGACACTAATGATTCTTAATTGGCCGAAAGGCTTTGGAACTTTCCAAGCCCTAATGGTGGGTAGTATGGAAAAAGGCCAACCTGATTTAATAATGTCAAGGGGTCATTTATTAGCATGGCTTGACGAAGCAGGTGATAACTTTAGTAGCGAAGTTAAGGCCAACCCATTGATTGGTGTGGCTTATGGCGAGATTCTACTGGATAAGATGTTCAGTGATGCAGAAGAAGGAGTTGAGACAGGAGCCACAGGCGGAGAAGAAAACCTACGAGATAGTCTATTGGATTTGCGAGAAAAAACCGATACGCTGGGTGCTTATGTTTTCTATGTAGAATTACGAGAACTTTGGCCGTTGTTAATCATCGGTAAATCATGGGCTGTGGTTTTAGAATCAGGTGTGGCTTCATTTGACGGAGATGGCACAAACTTTTTCGTGGAAACGGCTGTTGAATCTCTGCAACCTACTAAACTCACAGAAATTATAATGGAAGCAGTTAAAAAGAGTCGAGAGCCTGATGAATAAGAACCTTTAAGTGGTTCAGCAGTTATGAATGGTTATGGATTGGCTAATCTGGCTATTGTGTATTAGTTTAGGGGCTACTCTAATAAGTATTTGGAAATGCTTTCAACGCATTCATGTTTTGCAGATAAATCTTAAAGACCAAGAGATGGAAAAGGCAGTTGCCCAAGAAGCCGCTAAAGTTTTGAGTGATAGCACGGCAAATATGGACCGTCGATTCGATACGGAAAAATTGCAGTTAGCCGAAATGATTCAAAATAAACAAGAAGAGATTACAAAACTTAAAGCAGAAGTGCGTCATCAAAAGGGTAGAGCGCAATCGGCACACAGTAGTAAAGGACAAATCTTAGAAAAGTGGACTCCCTTTTTGACACACGAACAGATTGAACCACAATGGAAACCAGAAGATTGGAGTTTCATGGGTAATCCTTTAGATTATGTGGTCTGGGAGTGGTATCACGACAAAGAAGAAAACATGGCACAAGGTAAAATAGTTTTGCTGGATGTTAAAGCCGCTAAATCACAATTAACTACTAAACAACGACGCATCCGAGATTTAATCAAGGCTGGAAAGGTTGAGTGGCGTGAAATCCGGTTAGAATAAACTATAAGTAGTTGAAACCCACTATTATTCTTATGGAAGATGGATACGCTGGCTGTGCAGTTGGCATTTATACGGCTGAGAAACCAAAAGAAGTTGTGTTTTGTAATCTAAGTTTAACTGAAGAGGCTGCTAAAACTTTAAGCAGTATGGCTGCTCAACAATATGAAGATAACTGGTATTTGTATATCACCATTGTCGGTGGCGGATGTTCGGGTTACTTGTATGATGTCCAGATATTAGACAAGCACCCACCAGATATGACGCAAGTTATTGTTTCCAGAGATATTGAAATAGTTATCAATGTTGATGATTCTACACTTTTGAATGAAATAGAAATTGATTGGGATGATAGTTTAATGGGAGGCGGTCTAAAGTTTCGCAATCCTAATGCTACCAAAACTTGTTCTTGCGGTATATCTTTTAAGTGATTATTATGTGGTTGATGATAGCAGCCATTATAGTAGTAATTCTTTTAGGTGTGCTGCTGTTTGAGTTAATACATCGTTATGTAATTTATTGTATCAAAGATTATACCAGATATATGCGAGTCAAAAATGTAATAATGTATAATTGTAATGAACAGCCTTTGAAGCAACATCGAGCCTATGGAAGAACTACCGAAGGAGATGCAAAAGTTTGGGATGAGCGAGAACTATGGTGGACCCGTTTCAAAAGAAAACTACGAGATAAGTTTAAGAAAGTTTCAAAACCCAAAGTTAAGTAGTCGTTTGTCGGGTTATGACTAATGTTAGCCCTTCTATTCTTACTTTATTTGTGTATTTTTGCTGGAGGCGGTTATTGGATTGAACGCATCAGCGAGTGGTTGTGGGAAGACTAAGCCTTAAGTTTAATAGGGTGATTCACCTTATGATAGAATAAGACCACCGAGAAACGGTATGGAGATGATGATATGGTAAATATAGAAATTAAATGCGAAGAAGGATACGATGCAAAGAAGTTTGAACGAGGCGATACACTAAGGTATTACATGAAGGGTCCAGCGTCAGTAGCGAACCCCAAAGGTGAAATTGGTATGTTTGACCTCAAAGGCCGTTATGCTGGAAAGTTCAAGAGTGCAGACGGAGCCAAAGTTCAGTTTAACTTGGTAAGCAAAGCAGAACACGCTAAGATTACCCTCATTTCACCGACAGGCGAAAAGATTTACATTGGTGATACCCATGCTGGTGTGATGTCTACTCAACAGCGTATCACGCTGGGTATGTGTTTGAACAACGCTACTGCTTTGATTGCAGCAAAAACTGATGCCGAGAATGAGCCACAAAACATGGTTCAACAAATCTTTGACTTGACAGATGAACTCTACGCTGAATACAACCAGCGTTACAATTCTTGAAGTGATGGCCGATGATGACCTATCGCCGACCCACAGGACCACCATGTCCATTGTGTCGTAAAGATATGGTCTTAGCACCCACACGAATCGAACACAAAGAAGTTTGGTATTGTCCTGCTTGTGGCTTTATGGATATTGATGATGGAGGTCAAAACTATGAGTGATATTCATTGGGAGATGCGGGCTTGGAGGCAACACCTTCGAGAGTCCAGAGAATCCGAAGAGAAAAAGGAGGAATAATTATGGAAGAAAATGTAGTTTTGTGTAGAGGCAGGCACGATATTGTCTGGGAAGATAGGGCTGTTAAAGATGCCGTCTGGGGAAGTGAATTAGAATCTAAACATTTGCATAATCACCAGTGGTTAGAACAAGTGGCTTTGGGATGGTTGAATACCTTGCCGAAGCACAAGATTACTATCAATCTGTTCGTGACCGGCTTAACGCAAGCCTTAACTGCTTTCCTAAAGATGTATGATTTGGTGTATATGCACCGCCCGAATCCACCAGCCTTGAACCTGATGTTTTGGAATCGAGATGATGATTCCTATTCAAAATCAGTCTGGTGTGAATAACCTTAAGTAGTCGTTAGTTTTAAGTAGGTTTGATAACCTATGCCTACTATGTTGGAATCTTGGTGTCAAGTAAATAACTTGATTCTTAAGGGAGGACTAATTCAAAATGAAGAGGCTGTGGACATAGATTCGGCTCGTAAAGTGGTTTGTTATGCTCTACGCTGGAGACATCGGGTTTGTAAATCCTGCGGTAGCGAGTTTGATATTAGCCAGCGAGGTTTCTTGTATTCTTGTGGAAATTGTAGTCCTGCTTAGAAGTGCAGTTTTAAGTAGGTCATACGACATATTTAGATTATGAGTATTGCATGGCGTAATTGCCCAATCACTCCTGCTACTAAAACTGCTCAGATTGGTAGTAAGGAACAAGCCTTTTGTAGAGGCTGCCATACTTTCAAAACTATTGTGAACAAAACCTATACTTTATGTTCCAGTTGTCGTGGCAAATATGTTTATTATGGTGAGAGTTGTGATGTGCCGTCGTGTGATAAAGTTTCTGACGGAAAAACGGCATTCCAAGTAAAAGAAAATAAAGTTCTGTGTAATGGTTGTGCGGTCTCATGGAAAAGTTATAACAAAACCGCCTGCTGGGAAGAGTTTGTGGAAGTCAGAACTGCTTGGTTAGCAAGACCTCAAACTTTTCAGAATCTCCCCGTGCACATTAAAAGAATTGAGAATCCTTTAGAATATCGAACCAAAGCAGAATGTCAAAACTGTAAGAAACCATCCCCAGTAGAAAATTGTGAATATCAACTTTGTGGAAGTTGTGTGAGCCGATTACAATACTACGGTGAAACTTGTTGGTGTTGTTCACGAAAGAATGATGATGGCACACAAGAGATGTTTTTTGACACCAGTGAAAGTGTATTCGCTTGTAAGAAATGTTTGCACAAAAAGAATCGCTACAACACCACATACTGGGTCCTCAAGAATCAGATTAGAAAGATACACAACTGTCAGGTTTGTAAGCGAGAAGTTAAACACGATAAGGAAGGATATGAAACCAACGGCGTGGCTTGCATAGACCACGACCACGACACAGGAAAGATTAGAGGAGTGCTTTGTCATCGGTGCAACAAATTAGAAGGAGCGATTGCTAAGTATGATTGTCCTGAAGAGTGGCTAAAAAACTTATTGGCTTACTTGGTAGACCCACCATTAACTAAACCCGGAATACAGTGATTTTCTTTTATGGTTTAATCTCTCGCAGGCTTCGCAACACTCGTTAAAGTCGTCGCCTTGCGACTGATGGAACAACCTTTTCCCGTCGCCAGCGACTTCCCATATCCGGGGAGGGAGAATCCCTATTTCGGGTAGCGTCCATGCTAAAGTTTATATCACAAGTCAATGTAGAGCAAAGTAATGGATGGGACCATTATGAACGATATGCAAAACGAAGTGATTGTGGCGGCGGCGAAAGTTGTAGCAGCATGGGATAGGAAGAAGTATTTGAAAGAACCAATCGAAGAACTCCGAGAGGTAAT